>Ga0209371_1000335_pt1 | contig 51288 bp, 41 predicted proteins | sample AgamicAtAmrz_FD_187165 | JGI IMG/M metagenome (GOLD analysis project Ga0209371, IMG submission 187165) | Agave microbial communities from Guanajuato, Mexico - At.Am.rz (SPAdes) (version 2) | ecosystem: Host-associated > Plants > Roots > Rhizosphere | place: Guanajato, Mexico | collected 2012-06-07
AGATGTTCGAATACTTGCATCTACCCGAAACTGGTTGCGCTACAAATTGCCAAAACGTTTGGTGCGTTGGGACACAAAGCCGGTGTGTATCGGCCAGAAACAAAAGTGGTTTCTTCTGCAGTTGATGTGCAATGACGCGGATATCAATGTGCAACACAGCAGCACGCCGGAGTTTGACGGCTGGCGTTGGGTGAGCTTCTGGTATCCGGTGCGTCAGGTTGTCTCCTTTAAACGCGATGTCTACCGCCGCGTCATGAAGGAATTCGCTGGCGTGGTGATGTCGATGCAGGAGAGTGCAGGGCAGCAGCGCAGCGCGCCAGCCCATCGACGGAAAAGAGGATAGGCCACGCCCTTATGCTCACTCAGTTGCGCGAAATAGTAGAAAAGGTGGCGGGCGCGCCGCGTCTTACTGACGCGCTCGACATTCTGGTCAATGAGATCTGCCTGGCGATGGACACGGAAGTGTGCTCCGTTTATCTGGCAGATCACGATCACCATTGCTATTACCTGATGGCCACGCGCGGCCTGAAAAAACCGCGCGGGCGCACCGTTACGCTGGCGTTCGACGAAGGGATCGTCGGCCTGGTGGGACGGCTCGCCGAACCTATCAACCTGGCCGACGCGCAAAGCCATCCCAGCTTCAAATATATTCCTGCCGTGAAAGAGGAGCGCTATCGCTCCTTCCTTGGTGTGCCGATCATTAGCCGTCGTCAGCTGCTGGGCGTGCTGGTAGTACAGCAGCGCGAACACCGACAGTTCGATGAAAGCGAAGAATCTTTCCTGGTTACGCTGGCGACGCAGATGGCTGCCTTGCTGTCGCAGTCGCAGCTCGGCCAGCTATTCGGCCAGTTCCGCCAGACACGCGTGCGTGCCATCGCAGCTGCGCCGGGCGTCGCCGTCGCGCCGGGCTGGGTTGATGAAACGCAGCCGCTGCTGGATCAGGTTTCTGCCGCTTCGACGCTGGACGTTCAGCGCGAACGCGAACGCCTGGTGCTGGCAATGGGCGAGGCCGCCAGCGAATTTCGCCGCTTCAGTAAACGCTTCGCTGCGGGCGTGCAAAAAGAGAGCGCGGCGATCTTCGATCTCTATTCCCATCTGTTAACTGACGCCCGGCTGAAAAAAGATCTTTTTGACGAGATCGAGCGCGGATCGGTCGCGGAATGGGCGGTGAAAAAGGTGATCGAGAAATTCGCCGCCCAGTTCGCCAGCCTGAGCGACAGCTATCTGCGCGAGCGTGCAGGTGACCTGCGCGTGCTGGGTCAGCGCCTGCTGTTCCATCTCGATGACTCGCTGGTTGGCACTAACGCCTGGCCGGAGCGCTTTGTGCTGGTGGCCGATGAGCTTACCGCCACCACGCTGGCCGAGCTGCCGCACGAGCGGCTGGCGGGCATCGTGGTGCGTGACGGTGCCGCCAACTCCCACGCCGCGATTCTGACGCGCGCCATGGGCATTCCCACGGTGATGGGCGCGGATATTTTGCCTGCGCAGCTGAATAAACGCCTGCTGATTGTCGACGGCTATCGCGGCGAGCTGCTGATCGATCCTGAGCCGGTGCTGGTGCAGGAGTATCAGCGCTTAATCAGCGAAGAGAACGCGCTGAGCAAGATGGCGGAAGGCGTGGTCGATCAGCCCGGTGAGCTGAAAAGCGGCGAGCGCATCCAGGTGATGCTCAACGCCGGACTTAGCCCGGAGCACGAACAGACGCTCGACAGCTGGGTCGATGGCATCGGCCTCTACCGCACTGAAATCCCCTTTATGCTGCAAAACGGCTTCCCTTCTGAGGAGGAGCAGGTTGCGCAGTATCAGGGCATGTTACAGCTGTTCCACAACAAGCCGGTCACGCTGCGCACGCTGGACGTCGGGGCCGATAAGCAGCTGCCGTACATGCCCATTAGCGAAGAGAACCCTTGCCTGGGCTGGCGCGGCATCCGCCTGACGCTGGACCAGCCGGAGATTTTCCTCGTGCAGGTGCGCGCGATGCTGCGCGCCAACGCTGCTTCCGGCAACCTGAGCATTCTGCTGCCGATGATCAGCCATATTGACGAGATCGACGATGCGGTGCGGCTGATTCAGCGTGCCGGACGCGAAGTCGAAGAGATGCTGGGCTATGTGATTCCCAAGCCGCGCATCGGCGTAATGATTGAAGTGCCGTCGATGCTGTTTATGATCCCGCACCTGCAATCGCGCGTCGATTTTGTCTCGGTTGGCACCAACGACTTAACGCAGTATCTGATGGCGGTGGATCGCAATAACACACGCGTCGCTAACCTCTACGATCCGCTGCATCCCGCCATGCTGCGCGCGTTAAAGTCGATCGCCACTGAAGCCCGTCTGGCGAATCTCGAGCTCTGTCTTTGTGGTGAAATGGCGGGCGATCCGATGTGCGTCGCGCTGCTGGTAGGGCTTGGCTATCATCATCTCAGCATGAACGGCAAGAACGTGCCGCGCGTGAAATATCTGCTGCGCCATCTGGATAGCGAGGAGACGCAGAAACTAGGCGAGCAAGGGCTGAGTGCGCACACCGCGTCAGAAGTTCGTCACCTGGTGGCCGCTTTTATGGAGCGGCGCGGACTGGGCGGCCTGATCCGCGGCGGGCGCTGATCGTTATCCTCGTTTACATTTACGCTTCTCTGTAAAAAACCAGGCTGTGCTATGATGCGCAGCCTTTAACATATCTGCTTGGCGCCCCCTTTTTTCAGGGCTGAAAAATGAATGGTGAATGATGAATAACGGCTATATCGCATTTCCGCAGTTCGATCCGGTGATCTTCTCCATCGGACCGGTTTCGCTGCATTGGTACGGACTGATGTACCTCGTCGGCTTTATTTTTGCCATGTGGCTGGCGGTACGCCGTGCTAACAAACCCGGCAGCGGCTGGAAAAAAGAGGAGGTTGAAAACCTGCTCTATGCCGGTTTCCTCGGCGTGTTCCTCGGCGGCCGTATCGGCTACGTGCTGTTCTACAACCTGCCGCTGTTTCTGGAAAACCCGCTCTACCTGTTCAAAGTGTGGGATGGCGGCATGTCGTTCCACGGCGGGCTGATCGGCGTTATCGTCGTGATGCTGATTTTCGCGCGCCGTACCAAACGCACCTTTTTCCAGGTTTCTGACTTTATTGCGCCGCTGATCCCGTTTGGTCTGGGTGCTGGTCGTCTCGGCAACTTTATCAACGGTGAGCTGTGGGGCCGCGTCGCGCCTGACTTCAAATTTGCCATGCTGTTCCCCGGCTCGCGCAGCGAAGACGTGGCGCTGGCGGTGAATAATCCGCGCTATCAGGAACTCCTGAACACCTACGGCGTGCTGCCGCGTCACCCGTCACAGCTCTATGAGCTGATGCTGGAAGGCGTGGTGCTGTTCATTATTCTGAACCTGTTTATCCGCAAGCCGCGTCCGATGGGCAGCGTCTCTGGCCTGTTCCTGATTGGCTACGGCGCGTTTCGCATTATCGTTGAATTCTTCCGCCAGCCGGATGCGCAGCTTGGCCTGTTTGAGGGCGGCGTCAGTATGGGGCAGATCCTCTCCATTCCGATGATCCTGGCGGGCATTATTATGATGGTCTGGGCGTATCGTCGTCGCCCGCAGCAACACACTCGAGAGGTAAAATGAAACAGTATCTGGACCTGATGCAACACGTGCTGAACGAAGGCACGCCAAAATCTGACCGTACCGGCACCGGCACGCTGTCGATTTTTGGCCACCAGATGCGTTTCAACCTGCAAGACGGTTTTCCGCTGGTGACCACGAAAAAAGTGCACCTGCGCTCCATTATTCACGAGCTGCTGTGGTTCCTGAAAGGCGAGACCAATATCGGTTACCTGAAAGAGAACAAGGTCACCATCTGGGACGAGTGGGCCGACGAAAATGGCGATCTCGGGCCGGTATACGGCAAGCAGTGGCGCAGCTGGGGCAGCGCGCGCGGCGAAGAGATCGACCAGATTACGAAGGTGATTGAACAGCTGAAGCGCGATCCCGATTCACGCCGCATTATCGTGTCGGCGTGGAACGTTGGCGAACTGGATGAGATGGCGCTGGCACCGTGCCATGCTTTCTTCCAGTTCTACGTGGCGGATGGCAGGCTTTCCTGCCAGCTCTACCAGCGCTCGTGCGATATCTTCCTTGGCCTGCCGTTCAACATCGCCAGCTATGCGCTGCTGGTACATATGGTGGCGCAGCAGTGCGATTTGCAGGTTGGCGACTTCGTCTGGACCGGCGGCGACACGCATCTCTACAGCAACCATCTGGAGCAGGCGCGCCTGCAGCTGACGCGCGAGCCGCGTGCGCTGCCGAAGCTGGTGATTAAGCGCAAGCCCGATTCTATTTTCGACTACCGCTTCGAAGATTTTGAGATCGAAGGCTACGACCCCCATCCGCCTATCAAGGCACCGGTCGCGGTGTAACGCCTGACCGGCGGTAAAAAGCCCTGGCGCAGCCCTGCTCGCCGGGGCTTTTTTTTGCGCGCTGCCTTGCAGGGTTTTGCTGTGCGCTGCAACGCGAATACCTTTGATGGAACCCTTCGCGCAACGTCGGACAATGCTGCTCGCGGTCCGGGTCGCCAGGCCGCAGACTGCCGGCATGAAAACAGAACAACACCATGGTTTTACCTTACCGGAGCTGCTGTTCGTGCTGGTTATCGTCGGCATCCTCAGCCTCGGTGCGCTGCATGGCTGGCAGCGCTGGCAGCAGCGACAGCAGCTGCGAGACACCGCCCAGCAGCTACAGGGCTTTTTGCAGCGGCTACGCGCCCAGGCTAACTGGCAAAATCAGGACCGCGTGCTCTGGCTGATGCCTGGCGAGCGCTGGTGTCTGGGCAGCGGCCCGAAACCCAACGCAGGCTGTGAGCGCGGCAAAAGGCTGCAGTTTGTCGCGCCTTATCCCGAGGTTAATGCCACCAGCCTGCGCGGTGAACCTGGCTTCTACGGGCGACGCAATATGGCGAAGGCGGGCAGCCTGGAGTTCGGCAACGCCAGCGGCAGGCTGCGGATCATTATCTCCGCCCGCGCCCGTATTCGGCTCTGCCAGCCGGAGGAGCAGGGATGCGACTGAAGATAGCCGGGTTTAGCCTGCTGGAGATGCTGATAGCGATGGCGTTAAGCGCCATGCTGATGCTGAGCGCAGGCCGTTTTTTACCTCTGCTTATTGGTGAGAACCTGCGTCTGCAACAGCGCGTTCAGCTACGTGAAGATTTGCAGCAGCTGATGCAGACGCTGGAAAAAGCGGTGCGCCGCGCGGGTTACTGCAACGGCGACTGCGGTGCGAATGCGCTCATCATCTCAGCTAATTGTCTGCTGCTGCGCTGGGACGACAACAGTAACGGCAAATGGGAAGGCGTCGCGCACGGCGAAAGCGACTATTACGGCTTTCGCCTGCGGCAAAAACAGCTGGAAACCCAGCGCGGCGTCGACGGATGCACTGGAACAGGCTGGGAGCGCCTGACCGATCCCGCTTTCCTTACCATCGAACAGTTCAGCATTGAGCAAGCGGGCAAGCTGGTCAAACTGCGCATAGCGGGCCGCGCTGGAGGCTGGCTGGAAACGCTGGCGAGCTGGGTTGAGGGAGAAAATTTGTGAACCAACAGGGCAACAGCGCGTTGGGCATGGTGCTGATGATTTTATTGATGGGCAGCCTGACGCTTCATGCGAGCCGGGAGAGGCTGGAGCAGGGCATGTCGCTGGTGGCCGATGAGCGCCAGCACATCAACGCGTTCTGGGCGGCACAGTCGGCGCTCCAGTGGGGCCTGATGCAAAGCTGGCCGGAGGCACAGACGCAGGGTTGCCAGCAGGATCGGCAGCAGGGCTGGGAAAGTTGTTTACAGAAGGTGAGTGATGAACGGGCACTACTTAAAGGCCGTGCGGCAGAGAGCGAACTGGCGCTATGGCGCTGGGTGGCGAAAGAGGGCAAGCGGCTTAAACCGTTGCCGCACGGCTGGATCGACTACTGCCCGCTGGCCACGGCCAGTCTGTGCCAGTAAGCAGCACGGGTTTAGCCTGCCGGAAGCGCTGTTTGCCCTGCTGTTGCTGGCGATGAGCGTCAGCGCACTGCTCCAGTACCATCGCGTCCTGACGCAGGGCTTCAGCCAGCAGTGGCAGCAGCGCGTCGCGGCGCGCGTCGCCGCGCAGCGCCTGATGGGCCATGAGGTAGAGGGCTGGCGCACCTCACTGGAACGTCGCGCCAGTGTCTCAGGCTGTACGCTGGAGCGCGCCGACGTCAGCGGCGCGTTTCAGGCGCACGCCACGCTGACGCGTTTACGTTGCTGAGAGGCAAAAGAGCCCGGCGGGCTATGGGCATCCCCCGCGATACGCGGTAGAGTGACCAGTCTGCCGCTTTGCCGCGCCAGACAGTGTCACCACAGGAGTTTCCATGTTTCACGTTTATCACTCAAACCAGCTCGATGTTCTGAAGATTCTCGCGGCAGCGGTGATAGAACATGACCCACTCAGCGATCCCTTTGCGGCTGAAACCGTGCTGGTGCAGAGCCCCGGCATGGCGCAGTGGTTGCAAATGGAACTGGCGCAAACCTTCGGTATCGCCGCCAATATTGAATTCCCGCTACCGGCCTCCTTTATCTGGGATATGTTTGTGCGCGTACTGCCGGACATTCCCGCCGAGAGCGCCTTCACCAAATCCAGCATGAGCTGGAAACTGATGCACCGCCTGCCTGAGCTGCTGACACACGAGGCTTTTACCTCGCTGCGCCACTACCTGCATGACGACAGCGATAAGCGCAAGCTGTTCCAGCTCTGTTCTCGCGTCGCCGATCTTTTTGACCAGTATCTGGTCTATCGCGCCGACTGGCTCAACCGCTGGGAGCAGGGCGGGCTAATTGAAGGATTAGGCGATGCACAGCTGTGGCAGTCCGCGCTGTGGCGCGATCTGGTCGAGTACACCGAGGCGCTAGGCCAGCCGAAATGGCATCGTGCTAACCTCTATGCGCGTTTTATCCAGACGCTGGAGCAGGCGGAGCAAACGCCAGCCAGCCTGCCGAAGCGCGTCTTTATCTGCGGCATCTCCGCTTTGCCACCGGTCTATTTGCAGGCGTTACAGGCGCTGGGCCGCCACATCGATATTCATCTGCTGTTCACCAACCCCTGCCGCGATTACTGGGGTGATATCCAGGATTACGCTTTTCTGGCGAAGCTACAGAGCCGCCAGCGCCGTCGCCACGACAGCGAAGAGGCGCGCGACCTCTTCAGCGATCCGCTTGAGGCATCCACGCGATTTAACGCCGAAGGCGAGCAGCAGCTCAGCAATCCGCTGCTGGCCTCCTGGGGCAAGCTGGGCCGCGACAACCTGTTCCTGCTCAGCCAGATGGATGAGGCCGATGACGTCGATGCTTTCGTCGAGGTTGAAGAGGATAATGTGCTGCACGCCATGCAGCATGACCTGTTGCATTTGCAGGATAACGCAGTGCTGGGGCTGAACGCGGAAGAGCTGGCCTACAGCGGCAACAAGCGCCTGCTCGATCCTGACGATCGCTCGATTAGCGTGCAGATCTGCCATAGCCCGCAGCGCGAGGTGGAGGTACTCCAGGATCATCTGCTGGCCATGATGGAGGCAGACCCCTCGCTCAAGCCGCGCGATATTATCGTGATGGTGGCTGACATCGACAGCTACGCGCCCTTTATCCAGGCGGTGTTTGCCAACGCACCTGCTGATCGCTATCTGCCTTTTTCTATCTCCGATCGCCGCGCCAGCCAGGCGCACCCGGCGATCTTTGCATTTTTAAGTCTGCTGGCGCTGCCCGATAGCCGCTTCGCCGCCGAAGATGTGCTGGCGCTGCTGGAGGTTCCGGCGCTGGCGAACCGTTTCTCAGTGGATGAGAGCGGGCTGCGCCTGCTGCGTCGCTGGGTAGACGAGTCAGGCGTACGCTGGGGGCTCGACGATGACAGCGCCGAAGCGCTGGCGCTGCCGGTTACCGGCCAGCATACCTGGCGCTTTGGCCTGGAGCGTATGCTGCTCGGCTATGCAATGGAGAGCCATCACGGCGACTGGCAGGGCATTTTGCCCTACGACGAGTCGAGCGGGCTGGTCGGCGAACTGGCCGGTCATCTGGCGGAGCTGCTGATGCGCCTGAACCACTGGCGCGCCCGACTTGGCGAATCCCGGCCGCTGGAAGGCTGGCTGCCGCTCTGCCGCGAGATGATCAACGATTTCTTTCACGGGGACGCCGAAGCGGAAGCCGCTTTGCTGCTGGTGGAGGAGCAGTGGAAACAGCTGATTGAGTATGGCCAGGCTGCCCGTTATCAGGCTGCTATCCCGGTGACGCTGCTGCGCGACGATCTGCGCGCGCGCCTCGATCAGCAGCGCATTAGCCAGCGCTTCCTCGCCGGGCAGATCAACTTCTGTACGCTCATGCCGATGCGCTCGATCCCTTTCCGCGTAGTCTGCCTGCTCGGCATGAACGATGGGGTCTATCCGCGCACGCTGCCCGCGCCGGGCTTTGACCTGATGCAGCAGCAGGCGCGCAAGGGCGATCGCAGCCGGCGCGACGACGACCGCTACCTGTTTCTTGAGGCGCTGCTCTCGGCGCAGGATCGTCTCTATATCAGCTATATTGGCCGCGCCATTCAGGATAATACGGAACGCTATCCCTCGGTGCTGGTCACAGAGCTGCTGGATTACATTGGGCAGAGTTTCTGTCTGCCTGGGGATGAGGAGCAAGAGCTGGATACCAGCGCGCAGCGCGTGCAGCACCATATCCAGCATCTGCACAGCCGTATGCCGTTCGCCGCTGAGAACTTTCAGCCGCTGGCTCGCTGCCACAGCTTTGCGCGCGAATGGCTGCCTGCCGCGCAAGGGAAAGGCGAGGCGCAGCCCGATTTTGTGCAGCCGCTGCCGCTGTCGGAACTGGAATCTGTCTCCTGCGAGCAGTTCCTGCGCTTCTGGCGACATCCGGTGCGCGCCTGGTTTCACCAGCGGCTCGGCGTCACCTTCTGGCTGGAAGAGACGGAGCTGGCTGACAACGAGCCGTTTGCGCTCGACAGCCTGGAGCGCTATCAGATCAATGCCGAACTGCTGAATGCGCTGGTGGAAGGCGAAGACACGCAGCGACTTTTCGCGCTGCACCGCGCGGCGGGCAATCTGCCTTACGGCGCGTTTGGCGAGCTTTTCTGGCAGGCGCAGCAGGAAGAGATGCAGGAGGTTGCGGCTGCGGTGGTCGAGCAGCGCAGCGAGGGCGAAAGCTGGGAGGTGAATCTGCCGCTCGACGGCGTGGTGCTCACCGGCTGGCTGACCCAGGTACAAAGCGATGGCCTGCTGCGCTGGCGTCCTGGCGTGCTCAATATGAACGATGGTCTGCTGCTCTGGCTGGAACATCTGATCTACTGCGCGCTGGGCGGCAATGGCGAAAGCCGCATGATGGGCAGAGAAAACAGCCGCTGGCGTTTTCCGGCCGTTGCGCAGCAGGAGGCTGAGGCGATCCTGACGCGCTATATGCAGGGCTATAAGCAGGGTATGTCGCGCCCGCTGATGCTGCTGAACAAGAGCGGCGGAGCCTGGCTGACAGCGAGTTACGACAAGAAAACCCAGCAGTTGCAGCTGGATGACGCCACCCAGGTTAAGGCACGTAACCGTCTGCTGCAGGCCTGGATCGGCGGCTATCAGCAGGAAGGCGAGGGCGGCGATCCCTACCTGCAGCGGCTGTGTCGTGTGTTAAATGAAGAGCAACTAACAGAAATCACCGAGGCTGCGCAACGCTGGTATTTACCGGTATTGCAGGCCCACCAGGATGATGAATAGCAAGCGGTTCGACGGGATCTGACGCGTCGACGGCATATAACAAGGTAACGTCAGTTTGCACTATTTTCGGCTGCGCCTGCCTGGCAGCGCAGTTCCAAGGGTAACAGAAGGGGTTTACATGCGTAGATACGCTCGCTGGATAGCGGCGCTGATGTTGAGCCTGACGGCCTGCGCCGCGCTGGCACAAGCGACGACGGGCTGGGAGCCGGTCAACGAGACCATTCGCAAGAGCGAAAAAGATCCGCGCCAGTACCAGGCTATCAGGCTAGCTAATGGCCTGACCGTGCTGCTGGTATCCGATACGCAGGCACCCAAATCGCTAGCGGCTTTAACCCTGCCGATCGGATCGCTGGACGATCCCGATCGGCAACTGGGGCTGGCACATTTTCTGGAGCATATGGTGCTGATGGGGTCGAAGCGCTATCCGCAGCCGGATAACCTTGCCGAGTTTCTGAAAAAGCATGGTGGCAGCCACAATGCCAGCACGGCCTCTTACCGCACCGCATTCTACCTCGAAGTGGAAAACGACGCGCTGGAGCCCGCCGTCGATCGTATGGCGGATGCGCTGGCGGCGCCGCTGCTCGATCCGGTCAACGCCGATCGCGAACGCAACGCTGTCAACGCTGAGCTAACCATGGCGCGCTCGCGCGACGGGCTGCGTATGGCACAGGTCGGCGCAGAAACGCTAAACCCGGCGCATCCCGGCTCGCGCTTTTCCGGCGGCAACCTTGATACGCTAAAAGACAAACCAGACAGCAAACTGCTGGATGCGCTGGCGGCGTTCTATCAGACCCATTACTCCGCCAATTTGATGAAAGCGGTGATCTACAGCAACAAACCGCTGCCGGAGATGGCGCAAATCGCCGCCAGTACCTTTGGCCGTATCACGAACCATAACGCTGCGGTTCCGGTCATCGACACGCCTGTCGTGACCGACGCCCAACAGGGCATCATTATTCACTACGTTCCGGCGCAGCCGCGCAAGCAGCTGAAAATCGAGTTTCGGATCGCCAACAACAGCGATCGCTTCCGCAGCAAAACCGATACGCTGATCAGCTATCTGATTGGTAACCGCAGTAAAAATACGCTGGCTGACTGGCTGCAAAAACAGGGGCTGGCCGACGGGGTTAATGCCGGTGCCGACCCGATGAGCGAGCGCAGCAGCGGTGTCTTTGCCATCACCGCCTCGCTCACCGATAAAGGGCTGGCACAGCGCGATGAGGTGGTGGCGGCGATCTTCAGCTATATCGCCATGCTGCGCGAACAGGGCATCGACAAGCGCTACTTTGACGAAGTCTCCCACGTGCTGGCGCTCGATTTCCGCTACCCGTCGCTGACGCGTGATATGGATTATATCGAGTGGCTGGCGGACACCATGCTGCGCGTGTCGGTGGAGCACACGCTGGACGCGCCTTATCTGGCCGATGAGTATGACGCCGCCGCCATCAAGGCGCGCCTCGACGAGATGACGCCGCAGCACGCGCGCATCTGGTACATCAGCCCGCAGGAGCCGCATAACAAAGAGGCGTACTTTGTTAACGCGCCCTATCAGGTCGATCGTATTAGTGAGACGACTTTTGCCGACTGGCAGCAGCGCGCCAGCGAGATCCAGCTCTCAATGCCAGCGCTAAACCCCTATATCCCGGACGATTTCACCCTGATACCGGACGACGGCAAAACCTATACCCATCCGGTTGCGCTGCCTGGCGGTGACGGCGATATGCCAATGTACTGGATGCCCAGCCGTTTTTACGCCAGCGAACCGAAAGCGTCGATTATGCTGGCGCTGCGCAACCAGCATGCCATCAGCGATGCGCGCCAGCAGGTGCTGTTTGGCCTGAACGACTACCTCTCCAGCCTGGCGCTGGATGAACTGAACTCCCAGGCCTCCGTTGGCGGCATCAGCTTCTCTACCAGCGAAAACGACGGGCTGGTATTTAGCGCCAGCGGCTTTACCCAGCGCCTGCCGACGCTGCTGAAAAAGCTGGTGGAAGGCTATGCCACTTTCCAGCCGACGGCGCAGCAGCTGGAGCAGGCAAAATCCTGGTATCTGGACCAGCTGGACGCGGCGGATAAAGGCAAGGCGTTTGAGCTGGCTATCCAGCCGATGCAGATGCTGTCGCAGCTGCCCTATACGCAGCGGGAAACGCGTCGAGCGCTGGTGAAAGCCATTACGCTCGACGAGGTAGTTGCGTATCGCGATAACCTGATCCACGATGCAACGCCTGAACTGCTGGCGGTAGGCAACCTCAGCGCTGACAGCGTGACCCAGCTTGGCCGCGAGCTGAAACAGCAGATGCAAACCCAGGGCACCCATCTCTGGCGCAACAACTATGTCTCCTTTGCTAAGCCGCTGAAGGCCAACCTGCAAAAAGCGGGCAGCAGCACCGATTCAGCGCTGGCGGCGCTCTATGTCCCGCTCGGCTACGGCGAATATCAGAGCATGGCGAACAGCTCAATGCTGAGTCAGATTGTGCAGCCCTGGTTCTATAACCAGCTGCGCACCGAAGAACAGCTCGGCTATGCGGTGTTTGCTTTCCAGATGCCCATTGGCCGCCAGTGGGGTATCGGCTTCCTGCTGCAAAGCAACAGCAAGCAGCCAGCTTATCTGCTGCAGCGCTACCAGGCTTTCTACCCGCAGGCGGAAAAACGGCTGCGCACCATGCCGCAGAGCGATTTCGCCCAGTATCAGCAGGCGATGATCAATCAGCTGCAACAGCGGCCACAAACCCTTGATGAAGAGGCGGCGCGCTATGGCCGCGACTTTGATCGTCAGAACTACGCCTTCGATACGCGGCAAAAAGTGATCGAACAGATCCAGCAGCTGACGCCTGGCGCGCTGGCGGATTTCTTCCATCAGGCTGTGATGCAAAAAGAGGGCATGGCAATGACCTCGCAGATTGCGGGCAACAGCGCAGGCAAAATCGAGTTTGCGCAGCTGCCCGGCTGGAAAACCTGGAATGAGGTCGCGAAACTGCAACAGTCGCTACCGGTTAAGAGTGAGACACAATGAGTTACCCTGAGTCGCTGAATCCTCTGACGCTGCCGCTACGCGGCGAGCGTCTGATTGAGGCTTCAGCGGGAACCGGCAAAACCTTTACCATCGGCGTGCTCTATTTGCGCCTGCTGCTGGGGCTGGGCGAGGAAAACGCCTACAGCCGGCCGCTGTCGGTTGAAGAAATTCTGGTGGTGACCTTTACCGAGGCTGCCACCGCCGAGCTGCGCGGCCGTATTCGCGAAAATATTCATGAGCTGCGGCTCGCCTGCGTGCGCGGGACCAGTAGCAGTCCAGTGCTGGCGCAGCTACTGGAGCAGATTGCCGACCTCTCGCAGGCGGCTTCACTGCTGCTGGCAGCTGAACGGCAGATGGATGAAGCGGCGATTTTTACTATCCACGGTTTCTGCCAGCGCATGCTCAACCTGAACGCCTTTGAGTCCGGCATGCTGTTCGAGCAGGAGCTGATCGAGGATGAGGCGGCGCTGTTCAAACAGGCGACGGCAGACTTCTGGCGACGCCACTGCTATCCGCTGACGCTGGACGTGGCGCGCGCCATTATCGCGGAATGGACCGGTCCGGAGAGCCTGTTAACCACGCTGCGGCCCTGGCTGCAAGGCGAATCGCCGCGGCTGAAACGTCCGCCTGCCGATGACGAAACCCTGGCAACGCGCCACGCCGCTAACCTGGCGCGCGTTACCGCTATCAAGCAGCAGTGGCAGGCGGTTAGCGACGAGGTCGAAGGCATCGTTAGCCAGTCCGGTGTCGATAAGCGCAGCTACAGCAGCAAGTATCTGCCGCTCTGGGTGGCGAAAATCACCCAGTGGGCCAACAGCGAAACGACAGACTATCTCTTCCCGAAAGAGCTGGAGCGTTTCGCCCAGCGCGTGCTGGTGGAGAAAACCAAAAAGGGCGAGCCACCGCAGCATCCGCTGTTTCAGGCGGTCGAGGCCTTTCTCGCCGAGCCGCTGTCGCTGCGTGACCTGGTGATTGCCCGCGCGCTGGTCGAAGTGCGCGATGCGGTACGTAAAGAGAAACGCCTGCGTGCCTTGCTGGGCTTTGACGATCTGCTCAGCCGTCTGGACGAGGCGCTCCAGCAGCCGGGCGGCATGCTGCTGGCCGATACGATCCGCAGCCGTTTCCCGGTCGCGCTGATTGATGAATTCCAGGATACCGATCCGCAGCAGTACCGCATTTTCCGCACGCTTTACCTTAATCAGCCGGAGCTGGCGCTGCTGCTGATCGGCGACCCTAAACAGGCGATCTACGCCTTCCGCGGCGCGGATATCTTTACCTATCTGCGCGCGCGCAGCGAGGTCAGCGCGCACTACACGCTGGACACCAACTGGCGATCGTCGCCAGGCATGGTACAGAGCGTTAACCGTCTTTTTGCCCGCATGGCGTCGCCTTTTCTTTTCTCGGCGATCCCGTTTTTGCCGGTCAATCCCGCCGGGCCCAACCAGCAGCTGCGGCTGCTGAAAGATAATCAGCCGCAGGCGGCGCTGCGCTTCTGGATGCAGCCCGGCGACGGGGTGGGCGTCAGTGACTACCAGCAGTTTATGGCCCAGCAGTGCGCCGCCGACATTAGCCGCTGGCTGGTTGCCGGACAGCAGGGCCGCGCGCTACTCGGGAAAGGCGATAATCTGCGTCCGGTGCAGGCGTCCGATATTACCGTGCTGGTGCGCAGCCGTAACGAGGCCGGGCTGATCCGGGATGCGCTAAACGGCCTGTCGATCCCATCGGTGTATCTCTCTAACCGCGACAGCGTCTATACCACGCCCGAAGCGCGCGAGCTGCTGTGGCTGCTTCAGGCGGTACAGGCACCGGAGCAGGAGCGTTTACTGCGCAGCGCGCTGGCGACCTCCATCTTCGCGATAGATGCCGCCTCGCTCGATACCCTGAGCCAGAACGAGCGAGAATGGGATGCGCTGGTGGAGCGGTTCGCGGGCTGGCAGCAGCTGTGGCATCAGCGCGGCGTACTACCGATGCTGCGCGATGTGATGAACCAGCGTCAGCTGGCGGAAAATATGCTGGCATCAGAAAACGGCGAGCGCAGGCTGACCGATCTGATGCATCTTGGCGAACTGCTGCAGGAGGCTTCAACGCAGCTCGACAGCCCACACGCGCTGGTACGTTTTCTTGCCCAGCAGATTGCCCGGCCCAACAGCCAGTCGGCGGACCAACAGCTGCGTCTGGAGAGCGATCGCCATCTGGTGCAGATTGTGACTATCCATAAATCCAAAGGGTTGCAGTATCCGCTGGTCTGGTTGCCTTTTGCTGCTGGCTTCCGCGAAGCGGCCAGCGCCCTGTATCACGATCGCGAAACCTTTGCGACGCTGCTCGACGTGCAGGGCGATGAGCAGAGTATGGAACTGGCTGAACAGGAGCGTCTGGCGGAGGATTTGCGTCTGCTCTACGTCGCCTTAACGCGTTCGGTGTTTCACTGTAGCGTGGGTATTGCGCCACTGTTCAAAGGCGCGCGCAAAAAAGAAGGCGACAGCGATCTGCATAAGAGCGCGCTGGGCTACCTGGTGCAGCAGGGCGAGAGTGGCGACGCCGCGCGGCTGCGTGCCAGTCTGGCGACGCTGGCGGATGCAGATACTGAGGTGGTGGACAAAGAGCTGATACCTGGCGAAAACTGGCGTGAACAGTCGCAGCCCGATGATGCGCTCAGCAGCCGTCAGGTTACGCGCGATCTGCGCGACGCCTGGCGCGTCACCAGCTATTCCGGATTACAGCAGCACAGCAGTTCGCCGCTGCTGGAAGCGATGCCCACCTTCGATATCGACGCGGCAGGCGAAGAGGGCGGCGAAGCGGAGAATGTGCTGACGCCGCATCACTTTCCGCGCGGTGCCGCACCGGGCACCTTTCTGCACGGCCTGTTCGAGTCGATTGATTTTACGCGCCCGCCGGAGAGTGCGCTGCTGGAAACGCAGCTGGAGCAGAACGGCTATCCGCAGCACTGGCTGCCGGTGCTGGAGGCGTGGATCGCCCGCGTGCTGCATACGCCGCTGAACCGCGACGGCCTGACGCTGGGCGCGCTGCAAAAAGGTGACCGGCTGGTAGAGATGGCATTTTATCTGCCGCTGGAGCGCATGCTTGACGCGTCGGAGCTGGATGCGCTGATGCGCCAGCATGACCGCCTGTCTGAGCGTGCGCCGCGCCTTGAGTTTCATCAGGTGCAGGGCATGCTGAAAGGCTTTATCGATCTGGTGTTTCGCTGGAACGGCCAATATTATCTGCTGGATTATAAATCTAACTGGTTAGGCGACAGCGAAGCGGCCTATACGCCTGAGGCGATGGCGCAGGCGATGGTGGATCACCGCTACGATTTGCAGTATCAGCTCTATACGCTGGCGCTGCACCGCTATTTGCAGCATCGTCTGCCCGGTTATGATTACCAGCGCCATTTTGGCGGCGTGTTTTATCTGTTTTTACGTGGCGTTGGCGGCAGTTCGCCGCAAAACGGTATTTTTACCGCGCGTCCCTCGGCGGAATTTGTTGCCGGACTGGACGGGCTGTTTCGACGCCCGGAGGAGGAGGAAGTATGACGGAGATCGTGTCACTGCTCGATCAGGCGGTGGAAAAACGTCTGCTGCGGCCGCTCGATCTGCAGTTTGCACGGCTATTGGCCGACGCCTCGCAGCCGGCCTGGCTGCTGGCGGCAGCCTGCGTCAGTGCCGAAGCGGGCGACGGACATGTTTGCCTGCCGCTAACGCATTTGAGCGCGGAGACGTTGTTCGCCGGACGCCATCCTGAACTGGCGCAGGCGCTGTGGCGCGCCGTGGGCGCGCCGCCATGCTGGAAAACCGCGCTGTCGGGCTGGCCAGCACTGAGCGATGGTGCCATTGCCACACCGCTGGTGCTCAACCATGAGCGGCTCTATCTGCATCGCCTGTGGCAAAGCGAAGGGCAGGTGGCGCGCTTTTTCACGCTACAGGCCGACCTGGCTGACATGGACGTGAGCGCCGCGCAGCGCGTGCTGAGCACGCTGTTTGGCGACCGCCCCGATGACTGGCAAAAAATTGCTGCTGCCGTGGCGCTGACGCGTAAAACGGCGGTGATCTCCGGCGGGCCTGGCACTGGCAAAACCACTACCGTGGCGAAGCTGCTGGCGGCGATGATCCGCCTGAGCCACAACAGCCTGCGTATTCAGCTGGCGGCACCGACGGGTAAAGCGGCGGCGCGCCTCACCGAATCGCTCGGCCAGGCGCTCCAGGCGCTATCGGTCAGCGAAGAAGAGCGGGCGCGCTTCCCCAGCGAGGCTACCACGCTGCATCGCCTGTTGGGTGCGCAGCCCGACACGCAGCGGCTGCGCTACCATGCGACCAACCGGCTGCATCTTGACGTACTGGTGGTGGATGAGGCGTCGATGGTGGATCTGTCGATGATGGCGAAGCTGATCGCGGCGCTTCCCGAACATGCGCGCGTGATCTTTCTTGGCGATCGCGATCAGCTGGCGTCGGTGGAAGCGGGCGCGGTGCTGGGTGATATCTGCCGCTGCGCCGAAACCGGCTACAGCCTGGCGCGCGCGCAGCAGCTGGTAGCGCTGACGCAGTGTGCACTCGACGGCGCTGATGACGCGCTTGCGCCGGAGGTACGCGACAGCATATGTCTGCTGCGTACCAGCTACCGTTTTGATGCGAAGTCCGGTATCGGCCAGCTGGCGCGGGCGGTCAATCTCGGTGATGCACGCGAAGTAGAGTCGGTCATTAACGCCGCGTTTGAGGATATTGATTTTCAGGCGTTGCAAAGTGGTGAAGCCTATCAGGCGATGCTCGACGCGGTAGCGGAGGGCTATCGGCCCTTTCTGAAGCTCGTGCAGTCGCGCGCGCCGGTTGAAGAGATCCTGCTGGCATTCGGCCGTTATCAGCTGCTCTGCGCCCTGCGCGACGGGCCATTTGGCGTGCAGGGCCTGAATCAGCGTATTGAGCAGCGTCTGGTGCAGCTACAGCGCATCCGCCGCCCTGTTGCGGGCAGCCGCTGGTATGCGGGACGGCCGGTGATGGTGACGCGCAATGACAGTGCGCTGGGCCTGTTTAACGGCGATATCGGCATTACGCTGCGCGATGCAGAGAACCAGCTTAAGGTCTTTTTCCCGCTGCCGGACGGCTCGGTAAAAGCGGTACAGCCGAGCCGCCTGCCGCCGCACGATACCGCCTGGGCGATGACGGTGCATAAATCGCAGGGATCGGAATTTGAACATACTGCGCTGGTGATGCCTGCCCAGTTTTCGCCGGTGCTGACGCGCGAGCTGGTCTATACCGCGATTACCCGCGCGCGCAGTCGGCTGACGCTCTATAGCGAACCTGCGGTGTTCCAGCGCGCGGTGCAGCTGCAAACCCAGCGCCGCAGCGGGCTGGTGGAAAGGCTAAGTCTGGTGAGCTAACCGGTTTCAGCCGCAGACGGCTCGGTACGTCACTGCGCAGGCAACGGGGGCTGTGGAACAAAGCGTCCCGCGACAGGGACAAAAACGCCGGGAGCGTTTTTGAACAGTGCAAAGCGCTGGCCCGTTTACGGGCGCACCTCAGGGACGAGGTGCGTATGTGTGCGGGCCGAGCGAGCATGGATGCCTTGAGCGACTTCGTGGAACAGCCCCTGTTGCCTGCGCCTGCTCGGTTATTTAGCCTGGAACGGCTTTCAATCAGGTCAGGTCCGCCATCAGCACCTTAGAGCGGCGCTGATAGTTATACATCTGCTTTTTACTCTCCGGCAGCGACTCAATATCCACCGGGGTAAAGCCGCGCTCCTGGAACCAGTGGATGCTGCGTGTCGTGAGCACAAACAGTTTCTCCAGCCCCATTTGCCGCGCCTGAAGGGCGACACGCTGCAACAGCAGCTCACCCCGCGACGAGCTGCGGTAGTCAGGATGTACCGCCACGCAGGCCATCTCGCCAATTTTTTCATCCATAAACGGATAGAGCGCGGCGCAGGCGATAGTCAGGTTGTCGCGAATGACGATAGTGAACTTGTCGATCTCCATCTCCAGCTGCTCGCGTGAGCGACGCACCAGAATGCCCTGCTGCTCCAGCGGGCGGATCAGCTCCAGAATCCCGCCAATATCGTTAATGGTGGCGCGGCGGATCTGCTCGCTCGACTCCATTACAATCTGCGTGCCGATACCGTCACGCGAGAACAGCTCCTGCAACAGCGCACCATCCTCCTGGTAGCTGATGAGATGGCTGCGGCGCACGCCGCTGCGGCAGGCTTTCACCGCGCCGCGCAGGAAGCGTACCGTGCCGGAAAGGTAGTCGCCATCGCTCTCCATCTCGTCGATGCGCGCCTGGGCGTCATTCGGGAACAGCTCGGAAATAATCGCGCCGTCGCGACGGGTTACGCCCTGTTCAGAGCAAAAACCAATCATCTTCTCCGCTTTCAGCTTAATCGCCAGCTGGGTGGCGACCTCTTCCGACGTCAGGTTAAAGCTCTCGCCCGTAACAGAAACCGCCACCGGGCCGAGCAGCACAATGGCGTTGTTGTCCAGCTGCCGATGGATCGCCTCTTCATCAATACGACGAATACGCCCGCTGTGGCAGTAATCAACGCCGTCATCCACACCCAGCGGCTGCGCGATAATAAAATTGCCGCTCACCACGTTGATATGCGCGCCCTGTAGCGGCGTATTGTTAAGGCTCATTGAGAGGCGCGCCGTGATATCGAGCTGCAGTCGTCCAGCCGCCTGCTTCACCAGTTCCAGCGACTGTGCGTCCGTAACGCGGGTGTACTTGTGGTAAACCGGCTCCAGCTGATGCTGTGCCAGGCTGGCGTCAATCTGCGGGCGCGCGCCGTACACCACCACCAGGCGGATGCCGAGGCTGTGCAGCAGGCCGATATCATTAACGATGCTGGAGAAGTTCTCGTGTTCGATGGCTTCGCCGCCCAGCATGATGACAAAGGTCTTGTCACGGTGGGCATTGATATAGGGAACGGTGTGGCGAAAACCCTGAACCAGCTCAGTACTACGTTCCTTCACGGCAAACCCTCAATGAATTATTATTCGTAATTTGTGTATTTTTATTCTTTTAGGGGCGGTTTTGCAAGGGCTAAACCTGACGTAAATTTACGTTTTTTCGGATGCACAACGCGCTAAGAGACTGCATTATTTAGCTTTTCCAGGATGACTTCGCCAAAGGGATGGGCTAAAGTTTTCACCGCCGTTTATTGATGTGGCGTTTTTTTAGACAGAACAGAGCAGCTGGAGCGGCATGTCAGAATCAAATTCCCTTTTTTCCCGCAGAAGATTCTTACAGGGTACGGGCGCGTTATTGCTGCTGAGCGTCAGCCGCGCAGGTCTGGCAGCAAAAAATCATATTGTGGCCGTACGCATCTGGCCCTCATCGACCTATTCCCGCCTGACGCTGGAGTCGAGCGTGCCACTGCACTACAAGCAGTTTGCGCTCAGCCATCCGGATCGGCTGGTGATCGACATACAAAACATGCACCTGAACCCGGTATTAAAGGGCGTCGACAAGCTGGTACGCGTTAACGATCCCTTTATTAAAAACGCGCGGGTAGGGCAGTTCGACGCCAACACCGTGCGTATCGTGCTGGAGCTGAAACGTAACGTCGCGCCAAAAACCTTTACTCTGGCGCCGGTGGCCGGTATCAAACATCGGCTGGTGGTCGATCTCTATCCAAGCCAGGATACGGTCGAGGACGATCCACTGCTGGCGCTGCTGAAAGATTACAACCAGGGCGAGCTGGAGCGCAATGAACCAGCGTCCGCGCCGCTGCCCGGTAAGGCTGGACGTGACAGGCCGATCATTATCATGATCGATCCGGGCCACGGCGGTGAAGATCCTGGCGCACACGGCAAATACAAAACGCGCGAAAAAGATATTGTGCTGAAGATTGGCCGACGCCTCAGAGCCTTGATCGAAAAAGAGCCAAATATGAAGGCCTATATGACGCGCAATGAGGATGTGTTTATTCCCTTGCGGGTGCGGGTGGCCAAGGCGCGCAAGCAGCGCGCCGATCTGTTTGTCTCGATTCATGCGGATGCCTTTACCAGCCGCAGCGCGCGTGGCTCCTCGGTCTTTGCGCTCTCAACCAAAGGTGCCACCTCAGCGGCGGCGCGATTCCTGGCGCAAACGCAGAACGAATCCGATCTCATTGGTGGCGTCAGCAAGAGCGGCGATCGCTACCTTGACCATACGATGTTCGATATGGTGCAGCGCCAGACCATTCACGACAGCCTGAAGTTTGGCAAAGAAGTGCTGCACCGCATGGGAAGCATCAACCATTTGCACAAGCGCACGGTCGATCAGGCTGGCTTTGCCGTATTGAAAGCGCCAGATATTCCGTCGATTCTGGTGGAAACCGCGTTTATCAGCAACGTGGAAGAGGAGCGTAAACTCCGCACCAGCCGCTATCAGCAGCAGGTTGCCGAGGCGATTTTTCACGGTATCAAAGCCTATTTTGATAAGGGTGGCGCGCTGGCGCGGCGTTGAGATAAGGGGATGGTGCAGGCTGTCCCGATTTCACCCAGGACAAAAACAAAAAAGCACCCTTTCAGGTGCTTAAATGATTGGTTGCGGGGGCCGGATTTGAACCGACGACCTTCGGGTTATGAGCCCGACGAGCTACCAGGCTGCTCCACCCCGCGTCCGTCTTGCGCTTTGCGATTTTTCACTGGGCTCTTCATCAGAAGAGTTGGTTGCGGGAGCCGGATTTGAACCGACGACCTTCGGGTTATGAGCCCGACGAGCTACCAGGCTGCTCCATCCCGCGTCCGTAGTGCGCATTGCGACTTTTCACATTGTCTCTTCATCTAAGAAGAGTTGGTTGCGGGAGCCGGATTTGAACCGACGACCTTCGGGTTATGAGCCCGACGAGCTACCAGGCTGCTCCATCCCGCGTCCGTGGATGCGCACTATACCTTGCAGCGCTGATGATGCAACCCCTTTTTACGGCAAAGCGCCAAATTGGTGGCTGTTTGCTGAATATTTTTTCCATATGATTACTTATCGCACAGCTGTGAGCAGAGAATGGGCAGGCGGATTTCAATCTGCCGGGCGCTTTGCTATCGTCGCGGTGCGAACACTGATTAATACAAAGAGATGGCGATGAATAAAGGAAACTGGGCGAAGTACGCACTTACTGGGGCACTGTTTGCCCTGCTGGCGGGTTGTAGCTCAAAACCCACCGATCGCGGCCAGCAGTATAAAGACGGCAAGCTAGAACAGCCGCTGGCGCTGGTGAATCAGCCGAATGCGAAGGGGCGTCCGGTTAACGGCAGGGACTTTGGCGAACAGGTACGACAAATTCAGTCCACCTCGTCCACGCTTTTTGGGCGCCATACCGGCACCTACAGCGCAATCGAAAGCTGGCTGATGGCCGGTGCCGATACGCGCCAGCTGCGCCAGTACGGCCTGAACGCCTTCCAGATGGAAGGCACCGATAACTATGGCAACGTACAGTTCACCGGCTACTACACGCCAGTGGTGCAGGCGCGCTATACGCGTCAGGGCGAATTCCAGTATCCGATCTACCGCATGCCGCCGCGCAAACGTGGGGCGAAGCTGCCAAGCCGCGCCTCTATCTATAGCGGCGGGCTGGATGAGCGCTATGTGATTGGCTGGAGCAACTCGCTGATCGATAACTTTATTATGGACGTGCAGGGCAGCGGCTATGTCGCTTTCGGTGATGGCCGCCCGATGACCTTCTTTGGCTACGGCGGTAAAAATGGCTGGGCCTACCACAGCATCGGCAAAGAGCTGATCGACCGTGGCGAAGTGAAGCGTGAAGATATGTCGATGCAGGCGATCCGCGACTGGGCAGAGTCGCACTCCGAGTCGGAGGTGCGGGCGCTGCTGGAAACCAATCCCTCCTTCGTCTTCTTTAAGCCAGAACCTTATACGCCGGTGCGCGGCGCCAGCGCGGTGCCGCTGGTCGCAAAAGCGTCGGTGGCGTCGGACCGCTCGCTGATCCCGGCGGGAACGGCACTGCTGGCCGAGGTGCCGCAGCTAAACGAAAAGGGCAAGTTCAACGGTAAATATGAGATGCGCCTGATGGTGGCGCTCGATGTCGGCGGGGCGATCAAAGGCCAGCACTTCGACATCTATCAGGGCATTGGCGCTGACGCGGCACACCTGGCGGGCTTCTATAACCATTATGGCCGCGTCTGGGTGCTGAAAGCCGCACCGGGAGCTGGCCAGCCGCTGTTCAGCAATCCGCAAAACGGCGATAATGGTTCTCTGTTACTGGGTTCAAACTGATTTTCTCTCTGCGGGCCATCTGGCCCGCACGATGTGACAAGGTTAATTATGAGTGTGGTTAACGAGGCCTGGCGTCAGCGTTTTGGCGGCACGGCACGTCTTTATGGGCAGGATGCGCTGGCGCATTTTGCCGCGGCGCATTTCTGCGTGATCGGCATTGGCGGCGTCGGCTCCTGGGCGGCGGAAGCGCTGGTGCGCACCGGTATCGGCAAAATTACCCTGATTGATATGGATGATGTCTGCATCACCAATACCAATCGCCAGATCCATGCGCTGAACGGCAACGTTGGCAAGGCGAAAACTGAGGTGATGGCCGAGCGTCTGCGCGCCATTAACCCCGACTGTGAAGTGATCTGCATTGACGATTTCATCACGCCGGACAATACGGCGGAACTGATGGCAGCGGGCTTTGACTATGTGATCGACGCGATCGACAGCGTGCGGCCCAAAGCGGCGCTGATCGCCTGGTGTCGCCGCAACAAGATCCCGCTGATCACCACCGGCGGCGCGGGCGGACAGATCGATCCAACCCAGATCCAGGTCGCCGATCTGGCGAAGACCATTCAGGATCCGCTGGCGGCCAAGCTGCGTGAGCGGCTGAAGCAGCTCGGCGTGGTGAAAAACAGCAAAGGCAAACTGGGCATCGACTGTGTTTTCTCGACCGAAGCGCTGATGTACCCGCAGCCAGACGGCAGCGTCTGCACCGCGCGCAGCACCGCTGAAGGCCCAAAAAGAATGGATTGCGAAGCGGGATTCGGTGCGGCCACGATGGTGACCGCGACCTTTGGTTTTGTTGCGGTCTCCCACGCGCTGAAAAAATTTCTGGCGCGCGCCGCACGTCAGGCGGCGTAAAACTCAGGGCTGCGCCGCGTGCGCAGCCTGCTGATGCACCGCTTCCGCCAGCGCTTTTAGCCCGCTGCTGCGCGAGGCGCTAAGCTGGGCGCGCAGACCCAGTTCGTCAAACAGCTGGAGCGGATCGCTATCCAGCAGCGCCTGCGGCGTTTGTCCCTCTACGGCGGTGAGCAGTACCGCCAGCAGGCCGCGTACGATACGGCCTTCACTGTCACCATAAAAATGCAGCGTGCCGTCGTGGCGCAGCTCGCTGCTGAGCCAGACGCGGTTTTCACAGCCGCTCAGCTCAATCTTTGCGGTTTTGAGTTCCTCTGGCAGAGCAGGCAGCTGGCGGCTGAGCTGGATCAGCTGACGGTAACGATCTTCCCACTGCTGAAAATGGGCAAACTTCTCTTTCAGGCTCTCAAGAGTAATCAAATCGCCAAAGGGATGCGGGCCGGCCAGGGTCTGACTCATGATTCTTCCTCCGATAACAGCTCGAGCGCGGTATAGACGGCACGCGTCAGCGCATCAACATCCTGCAAATTATTATAGGGCGCGAAAGAGACGCGCAGCGTGCCGCTCACGCCCAGCGCCGCCATGAGCGGCTGCGCGCAGTGCTGGCCTGCGCGCAGCGCAATGCCCTGTTCAGCCAGCAGCGTCACAATATCGCTGTGGTGGATGCCCTCAAAGTCAAACGCCAGCACGCTTGATCTGCCCGCGCGGTAGCTGCGGAAGCCGGGGAATTCGCCGAGTTGTTCTTCGGCCAGACTGGCGAGCTGCTGGCTCCACATCTCCGCTTTCAGCCGATCGTGCTGCTCCAGCCAGCTGAGCGCGGCGCTGAGTCCGACGACACCAGCCACATTCGGCGTGCCGGCTTCAAACCGCCAGGGCACCGGCTGCGCGGTAAAGCCATTGAAATCAACCTGCGTCACCATTTTTCCACCGCCTTGCCAGGGAACCATCTCCTCCAGCAGCTCGGCTTTGCCATACAGCGCACCGACGCCCATCGGGCCGTAGAGCTTATGCGCTGAGAAAGCGTAGAAATCGATATTCAGCGCCTGCACGTCGGGCGGGCAGTGCGCTACGCCCTGTGCGCCGTCGACCATGACTTTCGCGCCGACGCCGTGCGCCAGCGTAATGGCCTGCGCCAGATCCGGGCAGCCACCCGTGACGTTAGACATCTGGCCAATGGCCAGCAGACGCGTGCGGGAATTAAGCAGTGAGGGCAACAGGCTAATATCGGGCAGGTAATCGGCCCCAACAGGCCACTTTATCACTTTTGCCCCGCGCGCCTGCGCGGCCATTAGCCAGGGCACCAGATTAGCGTGGTGTTCCGCCTCGCTCACGACGATTTCGTCGCCAGCTTTAAGGCGCGGTAGCAGCCAGCTGTTGGCAACCAGGTTAATGGCTTCCGTCGTGCCACGCGTCCAGACGATCTGATGGTGATGCGCGGCATTCAGCAATCGCGCTACCCGATGCCGCGCCTGTTCGTAACGCTCCGTCAGCTGACGCGCCGCACCGTACTGGCTGCGGTGTACCGTTCCCGCGCTCAGGCTGTAGAACTGTTGCGCAGTATCGATCACTACCTGAGGTTTGAGCGTAGTGGCGGCGCTGTCGAGATAAACACCGGCATCGCTCAGCGCGGGAAACTGCTGGCGGAAGGCAGTGGGATTGAATGCAGTCATGCTCGGCTCGTCATACAAATAAGTAGGTCCATATCAAAAGCCTGGCTCTCTCCTGGCAAAGCTGTAAAAGCGCGTTATGCTGATTAATGCAAGGTTTAAACCAAAACCCGCATAATGAGCAACCTTCTTTAGTCGATTTGACTACCGGTAAGCGAACGCGGGTGGTTTGATGCAATCAATCTACAAGGAGATAGAAAATGAAAAAACTTTCCGCAATGCTGGCTGTCTGCACGATGGCTTTTACTCTGGCCGCGTGTTCAAGCAATTATGTCATGCATACCAATGACGGTCGCACCATTGTTTCTGAAGGCAAGCCGTCAGTCGATAGTGACACCGGTATGATCAGCTATAAAGATGCTAACGGCAACAAGCAGCAGATCAACCGTGCTGACGTTAAAGAGATGGTAGAGATGCAGTAAGCGGTAAAACGCATAGTGCAGGCAAAAAAAAGCACCGCAATTTGCGGTGCTATTCAAAATCACTATGGACAGACAGGGTAAATCTACAGGAATTAAAAGTTTGATCTGCAATCGTCAGATCAAAATGCAAACACAACATCACGACCACAAGCCAAAAGCTTTCCGGAAATCTGCGAACTCACTCACAAATCCTGAAATCTTTTCGTTCCGGCTCAGGAAGTGCGGCAACTATAGGTATTTGCTGGAGCTTCCTCAACGGACAATTTATAATGCCTCGGATTACTAAAACTAATATGTGAGCGCTTGTTATTAGCTTACGTGTTTTGCCTCCGATCCGAGCACTGGAAATCATGTCGAAACGCCTTCCTCCTCTTAATGCTCTCCGCGTCTTTGACGCCGCGGCGCGCCATCTTAGCTTTACCAAAGCCGCTGAAGAGCTCTTTGTCACCCAGGCAGCTGTAAGCCACCAGATAAAATCTCTGGAAGATTTTCTGGGGTTAAAGCTGTTTCGCCGGAGGAATCGTTCGCTTTTGCTCACGGAAGAGGGGCAAAGCTACTATCTCGATATCAAAGAGATTTTTACGGCGCTTAACGATGCGACGCGCAAACTTCAGGCGCGCAGCGCCAAGGGCGCGCTCACCGTCAGCCTGCTGCCCAGTTTCGCTATTCAGTGGCTGGTACCGCGCCTTTCCAGCTTTAATACAGCTTATCCGGGCATCGACGTGCGTATTCAGGCGGTCGATCGTGATGAAGAGAAGCTGGCCGACGATGTTGACGTAGCCATCTTCTACGGCCGCGGCAACTGGCCTGGCCTGCGCGTTGAAAAACTCTATGCGGAATATCTGCTTCCGGTCTGTTCACCCGTACTGATGACGGGTGATAACCCGTTGAAAACGCCCATGGATTTGTCACGCTTTACGCTGCTGCATGATGCCTCACGGCGTGACTGGCAATCCTACATCCGTCAGCTAGGCTTGCAGCACATTAACGTGCAGCAAGGCCCGATTTTCAGTCACAGCGCCATGGTGTTACAGGCCGCCATTCATGGCCAGGGCGTGGCGCTGGCGAACAATGTTATGGCGCAGAGCGAGATTGAGGCCGGTCGCCTAATCTGCCCGTTCAACGACGTATTAGTCAGTAAAAATGCTTTTTATCTGGTTTGTCATGACAGCCAGGCAGAACTGGGTAAAATAGCCGCCTTTCGGCAGTGGATCCTCGCGAAAGCCGCCAGCGAACAAGAAAAATTCCGCTTTCGCTACGATCATTAACTAATTGATTTCTGTACAGTGAAGTACAGATGCACCTTGAGGATAGTTAGATGTCCAGTCGTGCCATGTTTATTTTTGCCGCCATCAGCGGATTTTTGCTGGTCGCGTTTGGCGCTTTTGGTGCCCACGTATTAAGCCGCTCGCTTGGCCCGGCCGAAATGGCCTGGGTGCATACCGGGCTGGAGTATCAGGCGTACCATACGCTGGCAGTGATCGGCCTGGGGGCAGCGATGCTGCGCCGAGCCAATCTCTGGTTTTACTGGAGCAGCGCATTCCTTGCCCTGGGCATCGTGCTGTTTAGCGGCAGCCTTTATTGTCTGGCGCTGTCGCATCTGAAGTTTTGGGTTTTTGTTACGCCGGTCGGCGGACTTTGTTTCCTGGTCGGCTGGTTTTTGATGTTGATTGGCGCGCTGCGTCTGAAACGAAAGGCAGATCGCCATGAATAAAGTTTTGCTCTATTGCCGTCCTGGTTTTGAAAAAGAGTGTGCGGCAGAAATCGCCGCCAATGCCGCCGAGCGTGAGATTTATGGTTTCCCGCGCGTGAAAGAGAACAGCGGCTACGTGCTGTTTGAATGCTATCAGCATGAAGATGCCGATCGTCTGGTCCGCGAACTGCCGTTCGATACGCTGATTTTCGCCCGCCAGATGCTGGTGGTTGGCGAACTGCTGAAGGATTTGCCGCCGGATAACCGTATTGAGCCGATCGTCGGCATGCTGACAGGTGTGGTGGAAAAGGGGGGCGAGCTGCGCGTCGAGGTGCCGGATACCAACGAAGCGAAAGAGCTGACCAAATTCTGCCGCAAATTCACCGTGCCGCTGCGCGCCAGCCTGCGCGAGGCGGGTATTCTGCTTAACTACGAAAGCCCGAAGCGTCCGGTGGTGCACGTCTTCTTTATTGCACCCGGAGCCTGCTACGTTGGCTACTCTTTTGTTGGCAACAATTCACCATTCTACATGGGCATTCCGCGCCTGAAATTCCCGGCCGATGCGCCGAGCCGTTCGACGCTGAAACTGGAAGAGGCGTTTCACGTCTTTATTCCTGCCGACGAGTGGGATGAGCGCCTGGCGGGCGGCATGCACGCGGTCGATCTGGGCGCCTGTCCTGGCGGCTGGACCTATCAGCTGGTGAAGCGCAGCATGTGGGTGTATGCGGTGGACAACGGCCCAATGGCGCCGAGCCTGATGGACACCGGACAGGTTACGCATTGTCGCGAGGACGGGTTTAAGTTTCGCCCAACGCGCAATAACAACGACTGGCTGGTGTGCGATATGGTAGAGAAACCGGTGCGCGTCGCTAACCTGATGACTGAATGGCTGGTTAACGGCTGGTGCCGTGAGGCAATCTTCAACCTTAAACTGCCAATGAAAAAGCGCTACGAAGAGGTGACGCAGAACCTGGCGATGATGCATGAGGCGCTGAAAGCGCAGGGCATTAACGCACAGATCCGCGCCCGCCAGCTCTATCACGATCGTGAAGAGGTCACGGTGCACGTTCGCCGTATCTGGGGCGCAATCCCAGGCCGCCGCGACGAGCGTTAAGCCTCAGGCCAGGCGTTACGACGCCTGGCCTTCATAGCGCAGCGCTTTCAGATTCCCCTGCAACACCAGATCCTGCTTCAGCATCGCAACCTGTCGGCTGATGATGGCTGACTCTCGTCCCGCTGCCAGTTTTGTCCGCCATTTTTCCGGCACCTGATCGAGCTGTTCATAAACAGCATCCAGTGAACCAAAGGTTTGCAGCAGCGTTTTCGCGCTTTTTGGGCCGATGCCTGCGACGCCGGGAATTTTACTGCTGCTGACGCCGCACAATCCCCAGTAATCTGGCAGCTGATCTGGCGCAACGCCAAACTCAGCTTCGATAAAAGGCACATCGAGCCAGCGCTTCTGAAAATAGTCGCGGATGCGGATCTGTGGCGCGAGCAGCTGGCAGTAGCCCTTGTCGGTTGAGACGATAGTCGCCTGATGGCCCGCCTGCGCCATTTTTACCGCCAGCGTGGCAGCCAGATCGTCCGCTTCGTCGGTTTCTGCAATCCAGCAGCTGACGCCAGCCTGGCGAAACGCCTCCTGGAGCGCGGGCATTTCCGCGTGCAGATCGTCAGGCATTGGCGGACGACCACTTTTGTAATCCGGCAACAGCTGATGCCGCCAGCCCTGATGGCGCAGCTCGCTGTCGAATACCGCGACAACATGCGTAGGCTGGGTATGCCCCAGCAGCTGGCGCAGCGCGGATACGCATCCCTCGACGCAGGGCGATCCCTGAACGGCGTGCAGACGGCGTATCAGGTTAAGCGCGTCCACGATAAGAAGGTGAAATGACATAAGCTTAATGGCAGCCCGCGCGGGCTGCCTTCCTTGCAGGTTATTTGATAATTTCGTAGCAGGGGATATAGGCGGTGCCCGGCAGCTTCATACGGTGCTGGGCAACAAATCCTTGTAGCAGTTCATCCATGCGACGCATGATCTCCGGTTCGCCATGCAGCTTATAGGGCCCTTTTTCCCGAATCTCGCGGATACCCACCTCTTTTACGTTACCCGCAACGATGCCGGAGAAGGCGCGTCGCAGATCCGCCGCCAGCTGCTCCGCTGGCTGACTGGTGTACAGGTTGAGGTTTGCCATATTTTCGTGGGTCGGGTGGAACGGCTTCTGTAAGTCTGACGAGATGCGAATTGACCAGTTAAAGCTGTAGGCGTCGCCCGTTTCACGGCGATACTCTTTTACCTGCGGCATCGCTTTCTTCATCAGGCGCGCCACTTCTGCGGCATCGTCGATGACGATCTTATAGTGCTTACGTGCCGCTTCGCCCAGCGTATTGACGATAAAGTCATCCAGGACGTGGAAATAGTCAGCGCTCTCCTGCGGGCCGGTAAGAATTAGCGGCAGCACCTGGTCCTGGTTCTGCGGGTTCATCATAATGCCCAGCAGATAGAGCAGCTCTTCCGCCGTGCCGACGCCGCCGGGGAAGATAATGATGCCGTGGGCGATACGTACAAAGGCTTCGAGGCGCTTTTCGATGTCCGGCATAATGATCAGCTCATTCACCAGCGGATTAGGCGGCTCGGCGGCAATAATTGACGGCTCGGTCAGGCCGATAAAGCGGCTGTCGCGGTAGCGCTGCTGTGCATGGCCAACCGCCGCGCCTTTCATTGGTGCTTCCATCACGCCAGGCCCGCAGCCGGTGCAGATGTTCAGCTCACGCAGACCCAGCTGCGTACCGACGTTGCGGCAATACTGGTATTCCACCGCATTTATCGAGTGACCGCCCCAGCACACCACGGTATTAGGGTACTCGCCAATATGCAGCGCGCGCGCATTGCGCAGAATAGAGAAAACCTGGTTAGTGATGTGCGCCGAATCTTCTGGTGCGGCCTCCTCCATCCCAGCGATCGCCAGCTGGCCGTTGACGAAAAGAATATCGCGCAGCACGGCAAACAGGTTGGCCTGTAGCGAGCGAATAATCCGTCCGTCGACAAACGCCTCTTCCGGCGGGTTGATGAGTTCGAGCTTCACGCCGCGTTCGCGACGCAGCACATTAATGTCAAAATCTTCAAAGCGGGAAAGTAGTTCGTGACTACTGTCGGTCTGGCTGCCCGAATTAAGCACGGCGAGCGAGCAGTTACGAAACAGCTGATAAAGGTCGCTGCTTGCCGTGCGCTTAAGCATGTCGACTTCCAGCTGAGACAACAGATCCATCGAGCCAAGTGGGCTGATATGCGTAATCAAATGAACTCCGTTACACCCGCCTGGGTGACTAGTGACACCGCAACTGCGGTGGCGAAAATCCCTGGTCGACAATCCTCTGATTACCGCCGCCACCAGAGTAGCCTTGTCGACCGGGAATGCTCAAGTGAAACACCGCGCCCGAGGCGCAGGCTGCGAGAAGCCTCGCAAAGCTACTGGCGTACCAGACGAGAAAAGCCCGGCGTGAAGGGAACATTGCTGCGCCACGGATTAATATCCAGACCGCCGCGGCGCGTGTAGCGCGCATAAACCGTCAGCTGTTCCGGCTGGCAGAAGCGCAGCACATCATTAAAAATGCGTTCTACGCACTGCTCGTGAAACTCATTGTGCTGGCGGAAAGAGATCAGATAGCGCAACAGCGCCTCGCGGTCGATACGCGGACCTTTATAGCGGATCATCACTGAGCCCCAGTCAGGCTGGTTAGTGATCAGGCAGTTAGATTTCAGCAGATGGCTGACCAGCGTCTCCTCAACCAGCTCGTTGCCCGCGGCATCACTAAGATAGTCGGCGTTGAAACGGTAGTCGCTAATCTCAATATCCTGCTCGTCAATGCAGTAACCGCTAAACTGACCGATGGGCTGGCCTTCTATTTCGCTCAGGCGAAACAGCGCCACGCTAACGTCACCTTGCGCACAGGCGCTGAGATCGCGCTCCAGCGTCTGGCGAACCTCGCCCCAGTCGGCGAAACGCGTCTGGTTGAAGCTGTTAAGGTAGAGCTTAAAACTCTTCGACTCGATAAGATGCTCGCTGGTGGCATTCAGCACCACTTCGCCTAGCGCAACCTGCGGAACGCCTTTGCTGTTGAGCCAGGAGAGTTCATAGAGCGTCCAGATATCCGCGCCGCTAAACGGCAGCGCATCTGGCGTCAGCCCAAGCGGCTTACGGTTCAGGCTGCGCGGCACCGCCTGCAGCAGGCTGGGATCGTATTGATCGTGATAGGCTGTAGGTTTGCCCAGGGTCAGGTTGCTCAGCGCCTGATCCTTTTCATATAAAGACATAACGGTTACCCGTGAAACAAAACAAAGTGGATAAGTGTAACCCATCAGACGTGAGAAAAAGAGTGATGCGACAGACTACGGATGCCCTGCACGAATTTACTACCCGATATTGCGATGCCTGGCAGCAGCGCACTGGACATGCGCCCGCCAGCCAGGCCCTGGCAGGCGTGCCGTCGCCCTGTATTGTCGCCACTCAGCCTGATGAAGTGTGGTGGCAGCCGCAGCCTTTTACCTTGCCCGCTTCGCTGGAAGCCGTCGAGCGCGCGCTGGATATTCAGCTTCGGGAAGAGATTACAGCGTTCTATACCACGCAATTTGCTGGCGATATGGTGGCGCGCTTTGAACAGCGGGAGTTCACCTTACTCCAGGTCTGGAGCGAAGAGGATTTCCTGCGGTTGCAGGAGAACCTGATTGGGCATCTGGTGATGAAACGACGCCTGAAGCAGACACCCACGCTGTTTATCGCCGCTACGGAGTCAGAGCAGGAGATCATCTCGCTGTGCAATCTCACGGGTGAAATTATTCTCGAGCAGCCTGGCACTAAAAATCGCCACGTACTGTCGGAAAATCTTGAGAATTTTCTTACTAATTTACAACCGGTTATCGGCTCGTTTGCAGACAATGGCTAGTATTGTTGTGAGATATTTCTCACATGCGCTGTGAGATATTGGCATTTCTACACGGAGACATCCAGAAGTCTGCAATGTAAAAATATTGTGAATCATTAACTTAATGGCATTAGTCCTAATTTCGGACTGTAAAAAAATAACGTTACATCTTTTAGTACCTTGTTTATTCAACGGCCTCTGCCAGAATATACAGCATTGGCAGGAAGCCAGAGGATTGAAGATAGCGTCGGAGACGTCATGCCAGGAGGCAGGAACGTAACGGAGTTTGCGTCACAGGGAAGGCTTCAGGAAGAAGCAGGACACTCAGGAAGGAGTCAGGGACACCTCCAGGAAGGAGAATGAGAGCCATACATGATGTGTGGCGGGCCTGGAAGCCAAAGGAATTATCAGGACGATAAGCGCAGGATGGCGCGCAGGAAAAGTTGTCAAGGAAGAGCAGGGAGCATCAGCGTAGCGGGAAAGCTGCAAACGAACCGGGAGCACTGTTAACACAGTGCTCCCTTTTTTTGCGCGTGTGTCTGGCGATGGTATATGCTTGCCGCCCAATTTTCCGCTCGTGGAGGTGGCGTATGACGCCTTTATTGTTACAACGGCTGGAGCAGCTTGAAACGCTGATGCGCGACCATCATCACTGGCAAGAGACGCCGCCGTCCGCCAGCGCACTCGCCAGTAGTCAGCCTTTCTGCCTGGATACGCTAGAGCCGCTTGAGTGGCTCCAGTGGGTATTGATCCCACGTATGCGGGCGCTTGTCGCCGCGCAGCAGCCGCTGCCGCAGAAATTCGCCGTCGCGCCCTATTTTGAAGTCGCGCTGGCCTCCACCACGCCCGGCCATGCGCCGATCCTGCTCAGCCTGGCGCAGCTCGACGCGCTGTTCATGGACGAGCCTGCCTGATGCTGGACATTATTTATCAGGACGAGTGGCTGGTGGCCGTCAACAAACCTGCTGGCTGGCTGGTGCATCGCAGCTGGCTGGACCGTAAAGAGAAAGTCGTGGTGATGCAAACCGTGCGTGACCAGATTGGCCAGCACGTTTTTACCGCGCATCGCCTCGATCGTCCTACGTCCGGCGTGCTGCTGATGGGGCTGTCCAGCGAGGCAGGGCGGCTACTGTCGCAGCAGTTTGAAAACCATCAGATAAAGAAAACCTACCATGCTGTCGTGCGTGGCTGGCTGCAGGAGAGCGGCACGCTGGACTATCCGCTGGTGGAAGAGCTGGACAAAATCGCCGATAAGTTTGCCACGCAGGAGCGTACGGCCCAGCCAGCCGTAACCGATTACCAGGCGCTGGCCTGGGCGGAAATGCCGGTGGCGATTGGCCGTTACCCGAGCGCACGCTACAGCCTGATGCAGCTTTCCCCTCATACCGGGCGCAAGCACCAGCTGCGTCGTCATATGGCCCATCTGCGTCATCCGATTATCGGCGACACTACGCACGGGGATTTGCGCCAGAACCGCGGCGCTGCGCAGCATTTTGGCGCCGAGCGGCTTATGCTGCACGCCAGCACCCTGTCGCTGACGCATCCGGTAACGGGCCAGCCGCTGGTGATCCGTGCCGGGCTGGACGGGGCATGGCAACAGCTGGCCCAGCAGTTTGGCTGGCAGGAAGCGCTCGACGCAGCAGGGCTTGAGTTTGCTGACGTGGCAGGCGAGGATAGCCTCATTGATTAAGGAGCAGGCACATGGCAAAGATTGGCATTTTTGTAGGCACGGTATACGGTAACGCGCTGCTGGTAGCAGAAGAGGCGCAGCCGATTTTGCAGGCGCAGGGGCACGACGTCGCGATTTTTGACGATGCGACCTTAGCGCAGTGGCAAGGCTACAGCAGCGAGGTGGTACTGGTGATCACCTCAACCACCGGCCAGGGCGATTTCCCGGACAGCATCACGGGCCTTTACCGGGATGTAAAAGACAAGCTGGGCTATCAGCCTGAGCTGCGTTACGGCGTGATTGCGCTGGGTGACAGCAGCTACGACCATTTTTGCGGTGCGGGCAAAACCTTCGATGCGCTGTTGCAGGAACAGAGTGCGACGCGTGTCGGCGAGGTGCTGCTGGTGGATGCGGTCGAGGATCCAGAACCGGAGTCTGTCACCTCGCCCTGGGTGGAAGCCTGGGGAAAACTGCTCTGAATCGATCGCGCTGCGCCTGACCAGGCGCAGCGCATCATGCTCAGGTAACCGGTGCCGGATTGAATACCGCCAGCTGGTTGCGGATACCCCAGCGGTCTGACCAGGTTTGCTGGCGACCACTGGCGATCTCCAGAATCAGCTGGAAAAGCCGCCAGCCCACCTGCTCAATCGTCTCTTCACCCGTCGCGATAGTACCGGCATTGATGTCCATCAGGTCGTGCCAGCGATCCGCCAGCGCATTGCGCGTTGCCATTTTAATCACCGGAATGGCCGCCAGGCCATAAGGCGTGCCGCGTCCGGTGGTAAACACCTGCAAAGTAATCCCTGATGCCATTTGCTGCGTGCCGCAGACAAAATCGCTGGCGGGTGTGGCGGCATAGATTAGCCCACGGCGCGTTGGGCGCTGGCCTGGCGACAACACTTCAACAATCGGGCTGCGGCCCGATTTGGCAATCGATCCCAGCGCTTTTTCCACCACGTTTGCCAGCCCGCCTTTTTTATTGCCGGGCGAGGGGTTGGCGCTGCGGTCAGTTTTGCCTTGATCGAGGTAGTCGTCATACCAGGCCATCTCTTCCAGCAGTCGTTTGCCCACCTCTTCATTAATTACGCGCGGCGTCAGCAGATGAATGGCATCGCGCACTTCGGTAACTTCTGAAAACATCACCGTGGCGCCACAGCGCACCAGCAGATCGGAGGCGAAGCCCACGGCGGGATTGGCGGTAACGCCGGAAAAGGCGTCGCTGCCGCCGCACTGCGTGCCGACGACCAGCTCGGAAGCGGGGCAGGTTTCGCGCTGGCGCTGGTTAAGGCGCTCAAGATGCCTTTTCGCCACGCTAAGGATCTCTTCCACCATCGCGCCGAAGCCGACGTGACGCTCGTCCTGCAAACGCACAATGTCACTGTCATCCAGCGAGATCGCCTGCACGTCATCGGTGCCGGTCAGTAGCCGTTCAGGCTGTAACTTTTCACAGCCGAGGCTGACGATCATTATTTCGCCGCCGAAGTTAGGGTTCAGCGCCAGGTTATGAATGGTGCGAATCGGCACCACCGCTGCCGGCGCGTTAATCGCTACGCCGCAGCCGTAAAGATGGTTAAGCGCTACCACGCCATCGACGTTGGGATAGCGGGGCAGCAGGTCGCGTTCGATAATCTGCACCACATAGTCCACCACGCCCGCCACACAGTGCACGCTGGTGGTAATGCCGAGCAGATTACGTGTGCCGACGCTGCCGTCAGCGTTGCGGTAGCCTTCAAAGGTGTAGCCTTCCAGCGGTGGCAGCTCAGGCGGTACATTATTGGCCAGCGGCAGGCTGGCGAGCGGTGGCGCTTCGGGCAGGGCCACCAGCGACTCTTCAATCCAGCTGCCCTGCGCAATATCGCGCAGCGCATAGCCGATCACTTCACCATAGCGGCGGATAGCTGCGCCCTGGGCAACAGGCGCTAACGCGACTTTATGTCCTTGTGGGACATGTTCCGTCAGCGTCAGGCCGTCAGGAAACGTGGTACCTGCCGGGAGTCCCTGGTTATTAACCACGATGGCGACATTGTCGTCTTCATGGACTTTGATGCAGAGCGGCGGCTCATTGAGGGTTCTGTTCATCGCTCACCTTCCAGTCATGCGCGCCGTACGTGGCGGCGCGTTATCATTAGTACTTCACGCACATCGTATTTGCCAGCCTTAGTATATGGAGGGGAATTGCCCACTGCATTGTGCAATTGTCCGGCATTCAGACCTCATATCGCCTGTTTTTGGTTCGCTTTACCAAAAGCAAGTGAAGACACTCACAAACACTCCTGATGCTGTTCAATAAACCACCATTCGTGGCCTGAAAAAACGGGTTCCGTGAGGCGCGCCGCAGTCGAATGTGCAATTGCCAGAGAATCACTGTTAATCAGATGAAATTGTCGGGCGTTCTTCCAGTGTCACCGTCTTTTGCCATTCCTATACTGGCTTTCGTAATACAACGTTAGGTTATTCGTCACGACGCACTATCGGTTTGCCCCTATAAAAATCGCCGTGTTTAACCCAACTTCTCTCTGATACCCAACGCGATGTGTATGCAGTCAGAGCGAATGTAGCGAACGCTATATTTCAGGAGTGCATCATGAATAGTTACAGCCAGACGGCGGAAGCGGTGCAGAAGCGCACCAACGCCCGCTACTGGATCGTGGTGATGCTGTTTATCGTCACCTCGTTCAACTACGGCGACCGCGCCACCATTTCGATTGCCGGTTCCGCCATGTCAAAAGATATTGGCCTGGACTCGGTCGGACTGGGCTATATCTTCTCGGCGTTCTCATGGGCCTATGTTATCGGCCAGATTCCGGGCGGCTGGCTGCTGGACCGCTTCGGATCAAAACGCGTCTACTTCTGGAGTATCTTCCTCTGGTCGCTGTTCACCCTGTTGCAGGGCTTTGTCGATGTTTTCAGCGGTTATGGCATTGTGGTTTCACTGTTCATGCTGCGCTTTATGGTCGGTCTGGCAGAGGCGCCATCTTTCCCTGGCAACAGCCGTATCGTGGCGGCCTGGTTCCCGGCGCAGGAGCGCGGCACCGCCGTCGCCATCTTTAACTCGGCACAGTACTTCGCCACGGTCATCTTCGCGCCGATTATGGGCTGGCTGGTATCGGAAGTGGGCTGGGCGCATGTGTTCTGGTTTATGGGCGGCCTCGGCATCATCCTGAGCTTTATCTGGCTGAAGGTGATCCACGATCCCAATGACCATCCGGGCGTCAACAAAGCCGAGCTGGAATACATGGAGCAGGGCGGCGCGCTGATCAATATGGACGCCAAAAAGTCTGAGCGCAAAGTGAGCTGGGATGAAAAGTGGTACCAAATCAAACAGCTGCTCTCTACGCGCATGATGTGGGGTATCTATCTTGGCCAGTACTGCGTCAACGCCTTAACCTACTTCTTTATTACCTGGTTCCCGGTCTATCTGGTGCAGGCGCGCGGCATGTCGATTCTGAAGGCGGGCTTTATCGCCTCGATTCCGGCGGTGTGCGGCTTCCTGGGCGGCGTGCTGGGCGGCGTAATTTCTGACTACCTGATGCGCAAAACCGGCTCGCTCAATATTGCGCGCAAAACGCCTATCGTCATCGGCATGTTGCTCTCTATCAGCATGGTGATGTGTAACTACACCGAAACAGAATGGGTGGTGGTGTTCTTTATGGCACTCGCCTTCTTCGGTAAAGGCATTGGCGCGCTCGGCTGGGCGGTGATGGCGGATACCGCGCCGAAAGAGATCAGCGGCCTGAGCGGCGGTCTGTTCAATATGTTCGGCAACTTTTCCGGCATCGTTACGCCAATCGCTATCGGTTACATCATCGCCACCAGCGGCTCGTTTGAAGGCGCACTGATTTATGTCGGCATCCATGCGTTTGTCGCCGCCTTCAGCTTCCTGGTGATTGCGGGCGATATCAAACGTGTCGAACTGAAACACCGGACATAAGGAGAGAGTATGAGCACGCAAAGCACGCCGGTTATCACCGATATGCAGGTGATCCCGGTCGCGGGATACGACAGCATGCTGCTAAATATCGGCGGCGCACATAGCGCCTGCTTTACCCGCAATATCGTGGTGCTGACCGACAGCGCCGGCCATACCGGCGTCGGCGAAGCGCCAGGCGGCGACACCATCTACCAGACGCTGGTCGAGGCGATCCCGCAGGTGAAAGGCCAGCAGGTGGCGCGGATGAACCGACTGGTGCAGCAGGTGCACAAAGGTAACCAGACCGCCGATTTCGATACCTTCGGCAAAGGTGCCTGGACTTTTGAGTTGCGCGTCAACGCGGTTGCGGCGCTCGAGGCGGCGCTGCTCGATCTGCTTGGCCAGTGCCTTGGTGTACCGGTGGCGGAGCTGCTCGGCCCTGGCCAGCAGCGCGATGAAGTGACGGTGCTCGGCTATCTGTTCTATATCGGCGATCGGCGTAAAACCGATCTGCCTTATCTGAGCGGCGAAAACGGCGATCATGACTGGTATCGCCTGCGCCACCAGGAAGCGCTAACGCCAGAAGCCGTGGTGCGTCTGGCTGAGGCGGCGCAGGACAAATATGGCTTTAAGGACTTCAAGCTGAAAGGCGGCGTGCTGCCGGGCGAACAGGAGATAGAGTCTGCCGTGGCGCTGAAGCGGCGTTTTCCCGATGCGCGCATCACCGTCGATCCTAACGGGGCCTGGCATCTGGACGAGGCGATCCGCCTGTGTAAAGGCATGGGCGATGTGCTGACCTACGCCGAAGATCCCTGTGGCGCAGAGCAGGGCTATTCCGGGCGTGAAGTGATGGCGGAGTTCCGCCGCGCCACCGGGCTGCCGGTTGCCACCAATATGATCGCCACCAACTGGCGGGAGATGAACCATGCGGTGATGCTGAACGCGGTCGATATTCCGCTGGCCGATCCGCACTTCTGGACGCTGAGCGGCGCGGTGCGCGTGGCACAGTTGTGTGACGACTGGGGCCTGACCTGGGGCTGCCACTCCAATAACCATTTCGATATCTCACTGGCGATGTTTACCCATGTTGGCGCAGCCGCGCCAGGCAAACCCACCGCCATTGATACCCACTGGATCTGGCAAGAGGGCGATCAGCGCCTGACGAAACAGCCGCTGCAAATCCGCAACGGCAAAATCGCCGTACCTGACGCGCCCGGTCTCGGTATCGAACTGGACTGGGATCGGCTGCGCCAGGCCAACGATCTCTACAAATCACTGCCAGCGGGCGCGCGTAACGACGCCACCGCGATGCAGTATCTGGTTCCCGGTTGGACGTTCGACCGCAAGCGCCCGGCATTTGGCCGCGCCACAGTGTAAGGAGCAGGAAATGAGTTCGACACCGAAAGTCACAGCGATGCAGGTCATTCCGGTTGCCGGTTACGACAGCATGTTGCTCAACCTGAGTGGCGCACACGCGCCTTTTTTCACCCGCAACATCGTCATTATCAAGGACAACGCGGGCCATACCGGCGTGGGCGAAATTCCCGGCGGTGAGCGGATCCGCCAGACGCTGGAGGATGCGGCGTCGCTGGTGGTCGGCAAAACGGTCGGCGAGTACAAAAACGTGCTCAGCCTGGTGCGCAGCACCTTCGCCGATCGCGACTCATCGGGGCGCGGCAGCCAGACCTTTGACCTGCGCACCACGATTCACGTCGTCACCGGCATTGAAGCGGCGCTGCTTGACCTGCTGGGACAGCATTTGCAGGTCAACGTCGCCACGCTGCTGGGCGACGGCCAGCAGCGCGACCGCGTCGAGATGCTCGGCTACCTGTTCTACGTTGGCGACCGTAAGAAAACCGCGCTGCCTTACCAGAGCCAGGAAGATGAAAGCTGCGACTGGTATCGCCTGCGCCATGAAGAGGCGCTGACGCCAGACGCGGTGGTACGCCTGGCCGAGGCGGCCTACGACAAGTACGGCTTTAACGACTTCAAGCTAAAGGGCGGCGTGCTGCGCGGCGGCGAAGAGGCGGAAGCGGTCACGGCGCTGGCGAAGCGCTTCCCGGAGGCGCGCATTACGCTCGATCCCAACGGGGCCTGGTCACTCAACGAGGCGATCCTGCTCGGTAAACAGCTGAAAGGCGTGCTGGCCTACGCGGAAGATCCGTGCGGCGCAGAGCAGGGCTATTCGGGCCGCGAAGTGATGGCGGAGTTCCGCCGCGCCACCGGTCTGCCAACCGCCACCAATATGATCGCCACCGACTGGCGTCAGATGGGCCACACGCTGTCGCTCCAGTCAGTGGACATCCCGCTGGCCGATCCGCACTTCTGGACCATGCAGGGTTCAGTGCGCGTGGCGCAGATGTGCCATGACTTTGGCCTGACCTGGGGCTCTCACTCCAACAACCATTTCGACGTGTCGCTGGCGATGTTTACCCACGTTGCCGCCGCCGCGCCGGGCGCCATTACCGCGATTGATACCCACTGGATCTGGCAGGAAGGCAACCAGCGCCTGACCAAAGAGCCGCTGCAAATCAAAGGCGGCATGGTGCAGGTGCCGCAAAAACCGGGCCTGGGCGTCGAGCTGGATATGGATCAGGTGATGCACGCCAACGCGCTGTATCAGAAACACGGGCTGGGCGCGCGCGATGATGCGCAGGCGATGCAGTTCCTCGTGCCGAACTGGACCTTCGACAATAAACGTCCATGCCTGGTGCGCTAACCTTTTGGCTCCCTGCGGGGAGCAGCTGTAACGGGAGAAAAGATGATGAGTAACACAGCCTGGCCGAACACGTTTCGCCGTCGCCTGCTGGCAGGTGAGACCCTGATTGGCAGCTGGTGCGCGCTGGCGAACCCTATTACTACCGAAGTGCTTGGCCTGGCCGGTTTCGACTGGCTGGTGCTGGACGGTGAACATGCGCCCAACGATATCACCACCTTTGTGCCGCAGCTGATGGCGCTGAAGGGCAGCGCGAGTGCGCCCGTGGTGCGCCCGCCGTGCAACGAGCCGGTGATCATCAAACGCCTGCTGGATATTGGTTTCTATAACTTCCTGATCCCGTTTGTGGAAACAGAAGAGGAGGCGGTGCGCGCCGTGGCCTCGACGCGCTATCCACCCGCAGGAATCCGCGGCGTTTCGGTTTCACACCGCAGCAATATGTACGGCACGCTGCCGGACTACAACAGCACGGTAAACGACAACATCACGCTGCTGGTGCAGATCGAAACCCAGCAGGCGGTAGACAACATTGACGCTATCGCGGCGGTTGAGGGCGTCGACGGCATCTTTGTGGGGCCGGGCGATCTTTCGGCCGCGCTGGGCTATCTCGGCCAGCCTGCGCACCCTGAAGTGCTGAAAGTGATCAAGCATGTATTCGAGCGCGCCAAAGCAGCGGGCAAGCCGAGCGGGATCCTGGCACCGGTTGAGGCGGACGCGCGCCGCTATCTGGAATGGGGTGCCAGCTTTGTCGCCGTAGGGAGCGATTTAGGGGTATTCCGCAACGCCACTCAGGCGCTGTGCGACAAATTTAAGAAGTAACAGACAGAGAGGAAAGGCAATGAAAATTGGATTTATCGGCCTCGGCATTATGGGCAAACCGATGAGTAAAAACCTGGTGAAAGCCGGTTATTCTCTGGTAGTGCGCGATAACAACGCCAGCAACGAAGCGGAATTAACCGCACTGGGCGCGACCGTGGCGAAAACGGCGAAAGAGGTGGCAGAGCAGGTGGACGTGGTGATCACCATGGTGCCGAACTCGCCGCAGGTGAAAGAGGTCTGCCTGGGTGACAACGGCATCATCGACGGCGCGAAGCCGGGCCTGATCGTCATTGATATGAGTTCCATTGCCCCGCTGGCCAGCCGCGAAGTGCATGACGCGCTGGCGGAGAAAGGGATCAAAATGCTTGACGCGCCGGTCAGCGGCGGCGAGCCGAAAGCGATTGAAGGCACGCTATCCGTGATGGTTGGCGGCGACAAAGAGATCTTCGATCGCTGCTACGACATTATGAAAGCGATGGCGGGCTCAGTGGTGCACACCGGCGACATCGGCGCGGGTAACGTTACCAAGCTGGCGAACCAGGTGATCGTGGCGCTTAACATCGCGGCGATGTCAGAGGCGCTGTCGCTGGCGACCAAAGCGGGCGTTAACCCTGAACTGGTCTATCAGGCGATCCGTGGCGGCCTGGCGGGCAGTACCGTGCTCGACGCGAAAGCGCCAATGGTGCTGGACCGCAACTTCAAGCCGGGCTTCCGCATCGATCTGCACATCAAAGATCTGGCAAACGCGCTGGACACGTCACACGGCATTGGCGCGCATCTGCCGCTGACCGCTGCGGTGATGGAGATGATGCAGGCGCTGCGCAACGACGGACAGGGCAACGCCGACCATAGCGCGCTGGCCTGCTATTATGAAAAATTAGCGAAAGTTGAGATTACCCGTTAACGCAATGCAGCGGCCCGCTGCGGCCGCTGCACTGCGTCATCACGGATGATGAATCGTCCATCAACAGCGCTCGGACTGCCTATGAAAATCGTAATCGCACCGGATTCATACAAAGAGAGTTTATCCGCCCAGGGCGTGGCATCGGCGATTGAAGCGGGCTTCCGCGACATCTTCCCGGATGCCACCTACGTGAAGATACCGGTTGCCGACGGCGGCGAAGGCACGGTAGAGGCGATGGTGGCGGCGACAGAGGGAAGTATCATTAACCTGCGCGTAACCGGGCCGCTCGGCGCACCGGTTGATGCGTTTTACGGATTGTCTGGCGATGCGCGTACCGCCTTTATCGAAATGGCGGCTGCCAGCGGGCTGGAGCTGGTGCCTGCTGCCCAGCGCGATCCGCTGACTACCACCTCCTTCGGCACTGGCGAGCTGATCAAAAGCGCGCTGGATAAGGGCGTGGAGCACATTATTATCGGCATCGGCGGCAGCGCCACTAACGACGGCGGCGCGGGCATGATGCAGGCGCTCGGCGCGAAGCTGCTGGATGCGCAGGGCAAAGAGATTAGCTTTGGCGGCGGCGCACTGCCCGCACTGGCGAAAATTGATATCAATGGGCTGGACGCGCGCGTGCACCAGTGCCGTTTTGAAGTGGCCTGTGACGTGACCAACCCGTTAACCGGCAGCGACGGCGCGTCAGCTATCTTCGGCCCGCAGAAAGGGGCAACGCCAGAGCTGGTGGCGCAGCTGGATAACGCGCTGGCGCACTATGCCGCGATTATCCACCGCGATCTCGATATCGACGTGCTGCATATTCCGGGCGGCGGCGCGGCGGGTGGCATGGGCGCGGCGCTGCACGCCTTTTGCCAGGCCGATCTGCGCCGCGGCATTGAGATCGTCACCGAGGCGCTGGGGCTGGCGGAGCAGGTAAAAGACGCCACGCTGGTGATTACCGGCGAAGGGCGTATCGACAGCCAGAGCATTAACGGCAAGGTGCCGATTGGTGTGGCGCAGGTGGCGAAGCAGTTTAATAAACCGGTGATCGGCATCGCTGGTAGCCTGACGGCCGATGTCGGCATCGTGCATCAGCACGGCCTGGACGCGGTATTCAGCGTGCTTTACAGCATCTGTACGCTGGAAGAGGCGCTGGCGAACGCGGAAAACAATCTGCGGCTGGCGGCGAGAAATATTGCGGCGACGCTGAAGGTAGGCGGAGCGATGCAGTAAAAAAGCGGCCTTCAGGCCGCTTTCTGTTTTACTTCTTATACTTCGCTTCGAGCGTCGCGAACCACGGCGCGACGAAGTCGGTATTGCCGCCCCAGCCGGGAACGATCTTATTCAGCGACGCCACATTAATTGCGCCCTGCTGGCTGTTCAGCTGCTGCTGGGAGATAGACGCCCCTTTAAAGTCATAGGTCGCCGGTGTGGCTTCGCCCGCAATCTTGTTCGCCACCAGACGCATATTCACCGCGCCGATAGTTTTCGGATCGACCGCCACGGTCTGCACCCACGGGCTGTTCTTCTCGCGCATCAGCTGCAAATCCTGGTTGGAGACGTCGATGCTGTAGAGCTTGATTTCGGTGCGGCCATTCTCCTGCAACGCCTTATACGCGCCCTGGCTGAACGCATCCCATGCACCCCAGATGGCATCGATCTTGCCTTTCGGGTACTTCGCCAGAATCGCGCCGATCTTGTTGGCGGTGTCACCCTGCACGTCAGAAGAGACGGCCCCGATGGACTCCAGCTGATGAATGCCTGGGTTCTCTTTCAGCAGCTTCTCATACACCACCTGGCGGCGCTCCATTGCCGGGAAACCGGCAACCCACAGCTTGACGATGTTGGCTTTGCCGTTGAAGTCTTTGATCAGCTGGCCGAGCGACGCCTGCGCCAGCGAGGCGTCATCCTGCGCCGTCACGGTCACGCCCGGCAGCGGTGCATCGACCGGCGTATCGAACACCGACACTTTGATGCCCGCGTCAGCGACGCGCTTCACCAGACCGCTGGCGTAGGGCGCTTTGCCGTGCGACAAAATAATGCCGTCATACTTCTGGCTGATCGCCTGGTTAACAAAATCCTGGAAGCGCGCGTCGTCGCCGTTGCTGAGGAAGGTGCTGACCTTAAAGCCCAGCTTGCGGCCCTCCTGAATTGCGCCCGCGACAAACTGCGTGGTGTTGTCGTCAGAGCCCAGGTTACGGATCACCGCGATGCGCACCGGCCCTTCATGGTTCGCGATGGGTGCAGGCACTGGCGCAACGGTGTCGGCGAAGGCGCTGGCAGAGAGCAGGCTGACGGTCAGCAGTGAAAGCGATATTTTTTTCATTGTCATTTTCCAGGTTAATCAGCGTTAGCGGCGCTGAACGTAGGTCATCGCCAGTGCCAGAGCCAGCACCAGTCCTTTAATAATATCCATGGCGTAGTAGGGTACAGAGAGCATCACCAGGCCGTTTTGCAGTACGCCGAGCAGCACCGCGCCGACCAGCGTGCCCAGCGCATTGGGCTTGCCGGAACCCGCCAGCGACAGGCCGATCCAGGCCGCCGCCACGGCGTCCATCAGGTAGCCACCGCCCGCATTCACCTGCGACGAGCCGATGCGCGACGCGAGCAGAATGCCGCCCAGCCCCGCCAGCAGCGAGGCGATGACATAGGCCAGCACGCGGTAGCGCGTGGTGCGGATACCTGAGAGGCGTGCCGCTTCAGGGTTGCCGCCCAGCGCGTACATGCGGCGGCCGTGGGTGGTCAGCGACAGCGCCAGCTGCGCGACCAGCGTCACCACCAGCATAATAATGACGATCACCGGCACCTGGCCCAGCAGGCCAAAGCTGGCCGGGATGGTGCCTTCCGCCATATCGCCGCTCGGCATCACCATATTTTCGGTAATCGATCCGCCAAAGCTGTAGGTCATCGCTACGCCCTGGATAATAAACAGCGTGGCGAGCGTCGCCAGCATGTCGGGAATGCGCAGGATAACGATCAGAAAGGCGTTAAACAGGCCGATCAGCGTACAGAGCGCCAGGGTAATCACCATCGCCTCGGTGGTGTTCATGCCGTACCAGACGAACAGCGAGATCACCAGCGCGTTAGCCAGCGACGCGGTGGAGCCTACCGACAGGTCGAAGCCGCCAACGGTGAGTGATACCGACACGCCCACGGCGATCACCGTCACGATAGCGATAGATCGCAGGATATTGATAATGTTGTTGGGTTCAAGAAAGCTGTCGGACGCCAGGCCAAAGCCCGCAATCAGAATCGCGACCGTGATCAGCATGCCCCACTTATAGAGGAAGTCGAACAGTTGATGGCGCAGCGACGGGGACGCCGCCTTCAGGGTAATCTCTTTGCTGCTCACGCAGGGGTTCCTCCAGTGGAATAAAGCAGAAGCGTCTCTTCAGTGACCGCATGCGCGTCCAGCTCGGCCACAATGCGCCCATCCCAGAGCACACAAATTCGGTCGCACAGCCCGACCAGTTCAGAAAACTCGCCGGAGGCGTAGATAATGCCTTTACCCTCCTGCGCCAGCCCGCTGATTAAGCGGAACAGTTCGGTTTTAGCCTTGATGTCGACTCCTTTGGTCGGCTCATCAAAAATCAGCACGTCGGCGTTGCTGCGCAGCCACTTGCCGATGGCAACCTTTTGCTGGTTACCGCCGGAAAGGCGGCGCAGTGACTGCGCCGGACCGGTGGTGCGCACGTTGAGACGCTGAATGACCTCTTCGGCCCAGCGCCACGCCCGGCGATGACCAAACAGGCTCCAGCGCGAAAAGCTGTTGTCGGCGCTGACGCTGAGGTTCATCGCCACCGGTTCATCGATAAAAATCCCTTCCTTGCGCCGCTCTTCTGGCACCAGCGCCATGCGCTGGCCCACCGAGTCGTGTGGCGATCGCGGCCGCCACGGCTTGCCGTGCAGTTCGCCGCGCGCGATGCGGCTTTTGCTGGCACCGAACAGCGCTTTGCACAGCTCGGTTTTACCTGCGCCCGCCAGCCCGGCGATACCGAGAATTTCGCCTTTGTGCAGCCGCAACGAAATGTCCTGCAACAGCCGATCGTCGTGCAGACCCTCCACCGCCAGCAACAGCGGCTGCGTGCGGGCAGGGCGGCGCGGCGGATAAATATCGGTAAGCTCATGACCGAGCATCTTCTCGACGATCTGCTCGCCGCTTAGCGCCGCCATTGGCCCGCTCTCAATCAGGCGGCCATCGCGCAGCACCGTCAGCCGGTCGCAGATTGCTTTCAGTTCGTGGATGCGGTGAGAGATAAATACCACGCCGATACCGCTCGCTTGCAGGCGGCGCACCACGGCAAACAGCCGCTCGCTCTCATGCTGATCGAGCGGTGCGGTGGGCTCGTCGAGGATCAGAAAGCGGCAGTGATGCGACAGCGCGCGCGCCAGCAAAATCTGTTGCTTCTCCGCCAGCGTGCAGCGCTCTACCAGACGGTTAACGTCCAGGCTAACGTCAAGCTGGGCCAGCAGCGCGCGCGCCTGGCGACGGATAGCGCGCCAGCGGAAGCCGTGCCCCGGTTCAGCCAGCCGATCCAGCAGGATATTTTCCGCCACGCTCAGCTGGGGCACTAAGGCAACGTCCACTTCCTGCTGCACCAGATGGATGCCGAGTTTTTTGGCGTCACGCGGGCTGCGGATGGAGACCGGCGAGCCGTCCAGCCAGATCTCGCCGCTGTAGTGGCTGTGCGCGCCCGACAGCACCGCCATCAGCGTCGATTTCCCCGCGCCGTTAGCGCCGGTCAGCGCATGCACGGAATGGCCGTCTGCGACAAAATCCACCTGCGTCAGGGCAGCAAATCCGCCGAATGCGATCGAGATATTGCGCATTTCAAGGCGATTTAACGCGCTCATCAAGCGAAGCTCCCTTATCAATAACTGGCCGCAATTTTTTCCTGAAGTTTCAGGCGCGGCAACAGCCGAAAGCGCATAAGCTAGCACGAAATCTTATTAGCCATCCAGACATCTGGATAGTTTGGCGGCTAAAGCTGGAGGGCAAGTGAAGTCTGGTGTTTTACAGCAGGAAACAGAAATAAGGCAGTGCGTTATGCTAGAGCGGGGCGCAGGCATAAAAAAACCAGGCCGAAGCCTGGTTTATCAAATCATGATGCGCTTACTTTTCTGGAACCGCATTCAGCAAGGTAGTGAGCAGTTTCCAGTAAAGACCCACGCTCTCAATATGGACCTGCTCGTCCGGCGAGTGCGGGCCGGTAATGGTCGGGCCGATAGAGACCATATCCATCTCCGGGTAAGGCTTCTTGAACAGGCCGCATTCCAGACCGGCGTGGATCACCTGAATGTTTGGCGTCTTGTCGAACAGCGCGATGTATGTCTGACGGGTCAGCGCCATAATCGGCGAGTTCGCGTCAGGCTGCCAGCCCGGATAGCCGCCTTTCGGCTTCGTCTGCGCGCCAGCCAGCTGGCCGAGTGAGGTCAGCATCTGCACCACATAGTCGCGGCCGGTATCGATCAGTGAACGGATCAGGCAGTTGATTTCTGCTTTGTCGTTTTCCATCGTGACCACGCCCACGTTCAGCGAGGTTTCCACCACGCCTTTCGCCACGTCGGAGTTGCGGATAACGCCGTTCGGCGTGCTGTTCAGCAGGTTCAGGAAGCGGTCGCGGCTCTCAGTGCTCAGCGCCTCGCCCTGATGCGCCAGCGGCTCGGTGACCACATTGATATTCTTCTCTTTCACGCCGTGCTCATTTTGCAGCGCCAGCAGGAAGTGCGCCGCTGCCGCTTTCAGCGCGTCGACTTTATGGCTCTCTACCGCCAGCGTCGCGAAAGCTTCACGCGGGATGGCGTTGCGCAGCGTACCGCCAGTGAAATCGATCAGGCGCAGGTCAAGCTCGGCGGAGTGTGCGGCAAGGAAACGTGCCAGCAGCTTGTTGGCGTTGCCGAGGCCCATATGGATATCCGCGCCGGAGTGGCCGCCGCGCAAACCTTTCAGGGTCAGCTTCAGGGTCTCAAAATCAGCCGGAACCGCTTCGCGCGTCAGTGGCAGCGTGGTGATAAAATCGATACCGCCCGCGCAACCCATGTAGATCTCACCTTCCTCTTCCGAGTCGGTATTGATCAGGATATCGGCCTGGAGCCAGTTCGGTTGCAGACCAAAGGCACCGTCCATGCCGGTCTCTTCCGTCATGGTGAGCAGCACTTCCAGCGGGCCGTGCGTCAGGCTGCTGTCAGCCAGCACCGCCAGCGCGGAGGCCATGCCGATGCCGTTGTCAGCGCCCAGCGTGGTGCCGCGCGCCTTAACCCATTCGCCGTCGATATAGGGCTGAATCGGATCTTTGGTAAAGTCATGCACGGTGTCGTTGTTCTTCTGCGGCACCATATCGAGGTGAGCCTGGAGAGCAACCGGCGTGCGGTTCTCCATCCCGGCGGTGGCCGGTTTGCGGATCAGGATATTGCCGACCGCGTCGCGCTCGACCCAGAAACCTTGCTCTTTCGCCCAGCCAACAATATAGGTGGCCAGCGCTTCTTCATGAAAAGAGGGGTGCGGAATGGAGCAGATTTTAGCGAAAATATCCCACAGCGGTTGGGGAGAAAGCTGAGACAATTCAGACACGACAGGTCTCCTGTGTCAGTGCGCCGGCGAGGCCGGTGTGCGCGAGTTTCCAGTAAATGGTCGCCGTCAGCGGATCTGACGTGATGGGGCTGAGAATATCACTCTTTATTGTCGGGTGCGTACTCAGGCGCGCTAAAAAGCCGCAACCAGTCGTTCGGATGCTGGTTTTTAACGCTGAGGATCCTTATAATCTCGCGCAACCTTTTTCCCGTTGCACATTTTTAAGCCGATTAAGTTGGCTGGGATCGCTATTCATGAGTGAAAAATACGTCGTTACCTGGGACATGCTACAGATCCATGCCCGCAAACTGGCTCAGCGCCTGCTTCCTGTTGAACAGTGGAAAGGCATCATCGCGGTCAGCCGCGGCGGCCTGGTGCCTGCCTCGCTGCTGGCACGTGAGCTTGGCATTCGCTATGTCGACACCGTTTGCATCTCCAGCTACGACCACGACCATCAGCGCGAAATGACCGTCCTGAAGCGCGCAGAAGGCGACGGCGAAGGCTTTATCGTTATTGACGATCTGGTGGATACCGGCGGCACCGCGCAGGCGATCCGTGAAATGTATCCTAAAGCACATTTCGTCACTATTTTTGCCAAACCGGCAGGCCGTCCGTTGGTAGACGACTATGTCGTAGATATTCCACAGAATACCTGGATTGAGCAGCCGTGGGACATGGGTGTGGTGTACATTCCGCCTATCGTTAAAGGCGCCTAATCTGGCTCTTCTGACAACGCCCGGCTTGCCGGGCGTTGTGCTTTTTACGCCTCGCGCCCTCTGTTGCCGTGCAGTACACTAAGCTTCTTGCCAGGAGAACAGAGTATGTCAAGCAAAAACCTCAGCGAAGAACTCTTCAAGCCGCACTACAACTATCCTGAAACCTCGTCGCTGGTGCACCGCCAGCACCACGCCGATGTGGATGTTGAAGCGACGCTGGACGGCAGCAGCCAGCACGGCTGGTATCGCATGCTGAACAAGCTGATGTGGACGTGGCGCGGCGTGCCGCCCCAGGAGATCAGCGAAGTGCTGGCGCGTATTGCCATCAGCGATCAGCGCCACACCGACGATGCGCTGCTCGACACCGTTATCGGTTTCCGCAGCGGCAACTGGGCGTTCGAGTGGTCAAGGCAGGCGGGCTACTGGCAGGATCGCGCGCAGAAAGAAGACGACGACCATCTGGCGGGTGAGCACTGGCTGCGCGCCTCCCATCTCTTCAGCCTGGCGGCTTATCCCTATATTAAAGGCGATGAACTGGCAGATCAGGCCCAGACGCTGGCGAACCGCGCCTATGAAGAGGCCACGCAGCGCCTGCCGGGCGAACTCAAAGCGCTGAGCTTCAAAATGGAGGGCGGCAACACTGTCACCGGCTTCCTGCATATGCCGCCCAACGCCAGCGCGCCGTACCCTACGGTGCTGTTTTGCGGCGGCCTCGACTCGCTGCAAAGCGACCACTACCGCCTGTTCCACGACTATCTGGCGCCGCGCGGCATCGCCATGCTGACGCTGGATATGCCGTCGGTCGGCTTCTCGGTGAAGTGCCGCCTCAGCCAGGACACCAGCTTTATCCACCAGCAGGTGTTGCGCGATCTGGCCAATGTGCCGTGGATCGATAACCAGCGCGTCGCGGCATTCGGCTACCGTTTTGGCGCTAACGTCGCGGTACGTCTGGCCTACCTTGAAGCGCCGCGCCTGCGGGCGGTCGCGACGCTTGGCCCGATGGTGCACAGCCTGCTCACCAGCGCACAGCAGCAGGACGCCATTCCCGATATGTATATGGACATGCTTGCCAGCCGTCTCGGCATGGATTATGCCAGCGACAGTGCGCTGCGCACCGAGCTTAACCGCTACTCGCTCAAAGTGCAGGGGCTGCTGGGACGCCGCACGCCGACGCCAATGCTGGCGGGCTACTGGCCGGGCGATCCCTTTGGCACGGAAGAGGATGCGCGCCTGATTGTTAACTCTTCCGCCGACGGCAAACTGTTGTCGATTGCGCCACGACCGGCGCTGGCAAGTTTTGAGCGTGCGCTGAATCAGGTTTGCGACTGGCTGGCAAAGCGGTTACAACAGTAGCTGGCAAATTCACTGTGGTTTGCTTTAATACTAACGGTCAAACTTATGGAGAATTAGCATGACGTTACCGAGTGGTCATCCCCGTAGTCGCCTGCTTAAGCGCTTCACCGAGCTGGGACCGTATATCCGCGAAGGGAAATGTG
>Ga0209371_1000338_pt1 | contig 51239 bp, 43 predicted proteins | sample AgamicAtAmrz_FD_187165 | JGI IMG/M metagenome (GOLD analysis project Ga0209371, IMG submission 187165) | Agave microbial communities from Guanajuato, Mexico - At.Am.rz (SPAdes) (version 2) | ecosystem: Host-associated > Plants > Roots > Rhizosphere | place: Guanajato, Mexico | collected 2012-06-07
CCCCGAGAATGCCGCCGGCGTTATTGCTGAGGAAGCCTTCTGGCGTGAGCTCGTCGCGGTGCTCGCTGCCGCGCTGGGCGATGCTGGCGAACCCGGCACCGATCTCCACGCCCTTGACCGCGTTGATGCTCATCAGCGCGTGGGCCAGTTCGGCGTCGAGGCGGTCGAAGATCGGCTCGCCCAGGCCCGGCATCACGCCCTCGGCGACCACGGTGATCTTCGCGCCGACCGAATCCTGGTCACGCCGCAGTTGATCCATGTAGGCCTCAAGCTCAGGGACTTTGTCCGGGTCGGGGCTGAAGAAGGCATTCTGCTCGACGCTGTCCCAGGTCTTGAAGGGGATTTCGATCGGGCCCAATTGGCTCATGTAGCCGCGCACGCGAATGCCCTGGGTGGCCAGGAACTTCTTGGCGATGGCACCAGCCGCCACGCGCATGGCGGTTTCACGGGCCGAGCTGCGGCCACCACCGCGGTAATCACGGATGCCGTACTTGTGGTGGTAGGTGTAGTCGGCGTGGGCCGGGCGGAACAGGTCCTTGATCGCCGAGTAGTCCTTGGACTTCTGGTCGGTGTTGCGGATCAACAGGCCAATCGAGCAACCGGTGGTACGACCTTCGAACACCCCGGAGAGGATTTCGACTTCGTCGGCTTCCTGACGCTGGGTGGTGTGCCGACTGGTACCGGGCTTGCGACGATCCAGGTCGTGCTGCAGGTCGGCCAGCGAAATTTCCAGGCCCGGCGGGCAGCCGTCGACGATGGCGACCAGCGCGGGGCCATGGCTTTCGCCTGCGGTGGTGACGGTGAACAGCTTGCCGTAGGTATTGCCGGACATGGACGCTCCGCGAAAATCAGCCTGAACTTGAAAGAGGCCGCCAGTATACGGAAAGCCGCAGCTTTGCGAAAAAAATCGCGAGAACCTTCGTTCGCACCCCAGGTCAAATCGAACATCTCCCCATGCAGTATCCGAAGATGCGCATCGTCGCCCTGCTCCTGCTGTTGTTCACAAGCCTGGCCCAGGCCGCCGCCCCTACCGTGCTCAAGCATCCCATCGACCTCGACACCGGCCATGGCGTGCTGCACGGCAGCCTGCTGTTGCCGCTGCAGGACACACCGCCGCCGGTGGCGCTGATCATCGCCGGCTCCGGCCCCACCGACCGCGACGGCAACAATCCGGCATCCGGGCGCATCGACAACCTCAAGCGCCTGGCCCAACTGCTCGCCAACGAGCACATCGCCAGCGTGCGCTACGACAAGCGCGGGGTCGCCGCCAGCCAGCCGGCGGCGCCCGACGAACGCGACCTGAGCGTCGAAGGTTATGTCGCCGATGTCGTGGCCTGGGCGCACAAGCTGCAAGCCGATCCACGCTTCGGCCCGGTGATCCTGATCGGCCACAGCGAAGGCGCGCTGATCGCCAGCCTCGCCGCCGATCAAGCCGGTGCCAGCGCGGTGATCACGCTGGCCGGCAGCGGCCGCCCCATTGCCGATGTGCTGCGTGAACAACTGGCCCAGCGCCTGTCGCCGGCGCAATTGGCCCGCGGCAACAGCCTGCTCGACCGCCTGCAGGCCGGCCAGACCAGCCTGGATGTGCCCACGCCCTTGCGCGAGGTGTTTCGACCGACGGTGCAGCCCTACCTGATCTCACTGTTCCGCCAGGACCCGGCCAAGGCTTTCTCGCGCTTGCAGGTACCGGCTCTGATCGTCCAGGGCCGCAACGACGTGCAGGTCGAGGTCGACGACGCCGAGCGCCTGAAAGCCGCCAAACCGGACGCCGAGCTGGTGCTGATCGATGGCATGAACCATATGCTGCGCATCAGCCCACGAGCGATGAGCGAGCAGCGCGACAGTTACAGCAATCCTGACCTGCCGCTGGCCCACGAGCTGGGCGAGCGAATCGTCGCCTTCATCCACCGCTTGCAGTCCGCCTGACACTTTTACCCCTCAGGTCTTGCCCGGTGCTGCCGATAATGCATGGCAAGAGGCGGTGATGCCAAAGAGCCTTATCGTGCAGCAAGCGTTGCGCGCACAAGCACGGCATCACCCGGCCCGTGCACTTGAGGATTGCCCTGATGACCGATGCACCCGCCGCCGAGGCGATCGAAGAACAACCCCCAGAGAGCGCGCCGCTGCCCTGGGCGGACCTGGCCGCTGAGCACTTTCAATTGCTGCGTCTGGCGCCGCTGCCCACCGACCGCAACAGCGGCGCGCGACCGCTGCGTTTCGTGCAGTTCGGCTATGCCGAGCGCCACGACAAGGCCAACAGCCTGCTGCGCATGGAAATCCTGCTGCCAGGCCAGAAGGTACGCAAGGAGCAGAACCGCCTCGACGTGCGGGTCGACCATGAACAGCGTGTCGTGCGCATCGGCGACGACGCCGGCCTGCAACTGGAGCCACTCAACCGCGGCCTTGGCCGCTACGTGCTGGCCCAGGCCGTGCAATGGCTGCAGCGCAAATGGTCGCACTACCAGGTCGAGGGCATGGCCCTGCCCAGCAAGGATGCCCTCAACGAAGACTCGCGCCTGCGTCGCGACCACGTGCTGCGCAGCGTAGGGCTGGAGGTGGAGTATGCCGACGGCCAGATGCTCAAGGCCCGAACCGTCGAAACGGCGGTCGGCCAGCTCAAGAGCGCCTGGAGCAACGAGAAGGTGCAGCGCGTCGACATGCTCGAAGCGGCGACCATGCTGCAACAGGCAGAGCAGAAACTGCAGGAGAAGGAAGCGCAACTGCGCGAGCGCGACGAGCGTGTGGCCAAGTACCGCCGCGAGGACAGCGGCCTGCGCTTCACCATCACCTGCCTGGTCGCCTTTGCGGTGTTCCAGGCCGGCCTGCTGATCTGGATTGCCACTCGCTGACGCCCGATCGCGGGGGCATGCCCCCCGCGACCGAAGCCTCATACCCGCGAAGCAAACAACTCCTGGTGGTCCCGGCATTGCTGCGCCGTCAGCATGAACACGCCGTGGCCACCGCGCTCGAAGTCCAGCCAGGCGAAGTCCACCTCCGGGTAGAGGGCTTCGACATGGACCTGGCTGTTGCCCACCTCGACAATCAACAAGCCCTTCTCGGTCAGGTGATCAGCGGCCTCGGCAAGCATGCGTCGCACCAGGTCCAGACCGTCGTTGCCGCAGGCCAGGCCAAGCTCGGGCTCGTGGTGGTACTCGGTGGGCATGTCGGCGAAATCCTCGGCGTCGACATAGGGCGGATTGGACAGGATCAGGTCGAAACGCTGGCCCGGCAGCCCGGCAAAACCATCGCCCTGCACGGTGTATACACGCTGGTCGAGGCCGTGGCGCTCGATATTCTGATTGGCCACTTCGAGCGCGTCGAAGGACAGGTCGGCCAGTACCACTTCGGCCTCCTGGAACACATCGGCGGCAACGATTCCGATGCAGCCGGAGCCGGTGCACAGGTCGAGGATCCGCGCCGGCTCGCTGGCCAGCCACGGCTCGAAGCGCTTCTCGATCAGTTCGCCGATCGGGGAACGTGGTATCAGTACCCGCTCGTCGACGATGAACGACATCCCGCAGAACCACGCCTCGCCCAGCAGGTAGGCGGTCGGTACCCGCTCCTCGATACGTCGCTTGAGCAAGTGCTGCAGACGCACCCGTTCGTCATCCTCCAACTGGCAGTCCAGGTAGCTGTCGGCCACCTCCCAGGGCAAATGCACGGCACCGAGCACCAAGAGGCGGGCCTCGTCCCAGGCGTTGTCGGCGCCATGACCGAAGAACAGCTCGTGCTCATGGAAGCGGCTGACCGCCCAGCGGATGTGGTCGCGCAGGGTGCGCAGGCGGGATGTGATCACGGAGTACTCCTTTTCAGACTGTGCGAAAGTCTAACAGCCCCCCGGCTGAAATGTTCCACCGGTTCCCGTTCGGATAGCCACAGGCCAGTAACCATGCCGTCTGCGTTGTCAACCATTCACATTGGCGCCGAGGCAAGGGAGAATAGGGCGATAAAAGCCCTTCCAAGGAGCCCTTGATGTCCGTTCCAACCACGATGTTCCGCCTCACCGGCCGCGATTACCCGCCGGCCAGGCTGAGCCAAGCCAGCCTGATCGTCATCGACGCGCAAAAGGAGTACCTGAGCGGTCCACTGGCGCTGTCGGGCATGGACGAGGCCGTGGCGAACATTGCCAAGTTGCTCGAGGCTGCCCGCAAGGCCGGCCGCCCGATTATCCATGTCCGCCACCTCGGCACCGTCGGTGGCCGCTTCGATCCGCAGGGGCCGGCCGGCGAATTCATTCCGGGCCTCGAGCCGCAAGGCGACGAAATCGTCATCGAGAAGCGCATGCCCAACGCTTTCAAGAACACCAAGCTGCACGAGACGCTGCAGCAGCTCGGCCACCTGGACCTGATCGTCTGCGGTTTCATGAGCCACTCCAGCGTCAGCACCACGGTGCGCCGTGCCAAGGACTATGGTTATCGCTGCACCCTGGTGGAAGACGCCTCGGCCACCCGTGACCTGGCGTTCAAGGATACGGTCATTCCGGCCGCGCAGATCCACCAGTGCGAGATGGCCGTGATGGCCGACAACTTTGCCTGTGTCGCCCCGACCGCCAGCCTGATCTGACCGCACAACCGCCCGGCAGCCGGGCGGAACCCGACGGGCGAGCACAGGTCTGATTCCGGATACCTACAGAGGAACACGGAATGAAGCTCAAAGGCAGTTTCGATGCCAAGCGCCTGCGCCCGCGCGAGCCGGGCAACTGGGGCGCGCGCCTGGCTGCCGGCCTGTCCGCCCTGCTCGCCACCCTGGGCATCCTCCTGGCCATGGCCGGTTTCGCCGGACTGCTGGGCAACTACCAGGCCCTGGCCGAACTCAATGCCAATCGCCCCTTGTCGGCCATCCTCACGGTGATCGGGTTGCTGATGCTGTACCTGGGGGTGCGCTTCTGGCGGCGCAGCCGCATTCGCCTGCGCCGAGGGCGAGAGCTGAACCTGTCGCCGCACTTGATGAAAAAGCATGATTGAGCGTTGACCGGAGCGCTGCTGACGAGGCGGGGCCGTTCGCGTAGAATACGCCGCCCACGTGGAGGCACACATGCAAGACGACGACTTTTCCCTCTTCCGCAGCGAGGTGCGTGGCGTCAAGCCCATCGCACACGACCGCGCCGAAGTCGGCAAGCCCAAGGCCGACCGCAAGCAGCTGGCCGGCCTGCGCCAGGCCGCTACCGTGCGCAGCGACCAGCCGCTGGTGGTCGATGGCATGTCGGACCAGTTCGTCATCGACGTTGGCGCCGAAGACGAACTGATGTGGCGCCGCGACGGCGTGCAGGAAAGCCAGATCCGCAAGCTCAAGCTCGGCCAGATCGCCTTCGAGGGCAGCCTCGACCTGCACGGCATGACCGTTGAACGCGCGCGCGAAACGCTCTGGGACTTCATCGCCGAAGCCACCAAGCTGGAAGTGCGCTGCGTGCGGGTCACCCATGGCAAGGCTGCGCGCATCGACGGCAAGCGCCCGATGATCAAGAGCCACGTCAACACCTGGCTGCGCCAGCACCCGCAGGTGCTCGGTTTCGTCTCTTGCCAGGCCCGTCATGGCGGCACCGGCGCCTTGTACGTGATGCTCAAGCGGACCATGCTCGACGGTCGCGACGAATGACATCACGCTTGCAGCGCCGCGTTTGCCGCCGTAACCTTCGTTTTTGCGTTTTTTCCCACAGGTAGATCCATGTCCCTGGAACAGAACTACACCGAGATCCTCAGCCAGATCGGCGAGGATGTCTCCCGTGAGGGCCTGCTCGACACGCCCAAGCGGGCCGCAAAGGCCATGAAGTACCTTTGCCGCGGTTATGAACAAACCCTGGAAGAAGTCACCAACGGTGCGCTGTTCACTTCGGACAACAGCGAGATGGTGCTGGTCCGGGACATCGAGCTCTATTCGATGTGCGAACACCACATGCTGCCGTTCATCGGCAAGGCCCATGTGGCCTACCTGCCCAAGGGCAAGGTGCTGGGGCTGTCCAAGGTGGCACGGATCGTCGACATGTACGCACGTCGCCTGCAGATCCAGGAAAACCTCAGCCGCCAGATCGCCGAGGCCGTGGAGAAGGTTACCGGCGCCGCAGGCGTTGCGGTGGTCATCGAAGCCAAGCACATGTGCATGATGATGCGCGGCGTCGAGAAACAGAACTCGAGCATGATCACTTCGGTGATGCTTGGCGAGTTCCGCGAGAACGCCGCCACCCGCAGTGAATTCCTCAGTCTGATCAAGTGATCGGACTCTGCGCGAAGCCGACCCCTCGGGGTCGGCTTTTTATTTTCCGTTGTGCACCACAGATCAGGAGTTGCCCATGATCGTCAAAGCCCTGCGGGTCGGCCTCGGCCAGCTCATCGTGTTCGGCGACTGGATCAGCCGCCCGGCCAAGCGCAAGCGCGACGCCGCCGCCCAGGCCCAGGTCGAGCAGCAGGCCAAGGGGCTGGCGCTGTACCAGTTCCATGCCTGCCCGTTCTGCGTCAAGACCCGCCGCGCCCTCCACCGCCTCAACGTGCCGGTGGCACTGCGCGATGCGAAGAACGACCCGCAACATCGCCAGGCACTGCAGGAAGGCGGCGGCCGGGTAAAGGTGCCGTGCCTGCGTATCGAAGAGGACGGCAAGGTGACCTGGATGTATGAGTCCAAGGACATCATTGGCTATCTGGAAAAGCGCTTCGGGTCGGTCTGAGCCTGGCGCAGTCACAAGGACTGCGCCGCTGCCAAGCCGATCAATCCACCATTGGCACATGCCGCGGATGGCTGGCAACCCGCTCAAGCCACGCCCTAACCGCCGGATACTCGGCCAGGTCGAAGCCACCCTGCTGCGCCACGTGGGTGTAGGCATACAACGCCACATCGGCGATCGAGTACTGCTCGCCCACCAGGTACGGCGTCATCTGCAACTGGCGCTCCATCACCTTGAGCGCCTTGTAGCCGCCCTTGTGCAACTTGCGGTACTCCTCGAGGCGCTCATCCGGCAATCCCAGGTAGAACTGAATGAAACGCGCCACGGCAATGTAAGGCTCGTGGCTGTACTGCTCGAAGAACTGCCATTGCAGCACCTGGGTGCGCAAGCGCGGCTCGGTCGGCAGGAACTCGCTGCCGTCGGCGAGGAAGTTGAGGATCGCGTTGGACTCCCACAGGCAGGTACCGTCTTCGAGCTCCAGCACCGGCACCTTGCCATTGGGGTTTCTGGCCAGGAACTCGGGGGTCTCGGTCTCGCCTTTGAGAATGTCGACCGAGTGCCACTCGTAGGGACGCCCCAGAAGATTCAGCATCAACTTGATCTTGTAGCAGTTGCCCGACTGGTAATCCCCATAAACCTTGTACATCGCCCCTCCCCTCCTGTGCAGTTGCAGGTCAGCGCCCAATAGTTGGGGACTGTACGGCTAAATGCAATGACTGCTGTATGGCAAGCTTCCGATTCGCCCGCGTTAGTCTGAAAAAACTGCTTACATGAACAAGGAATGCCCCATGACCGACGCCACTTCCACGCGTCTGCGCCCACTGGCGGACAGCGCCCCATCGGCGGTGGTCGCCGGTTTCATCGCCATGCTGACCGGCTATACCAGCTCCCTGGTGCTGATGTTCCAGGCTGGCCAGGCCGCCGGGTTGACCACCGCGCAGATTTCCTCGTGGATATGGGCCCTGTCGATCGGCATGGCGGTGTGCAGCATCGGCCTGTCGCTGCGCTATCGCACCCCGATCACCGTGGCCTGGTCGACGCCGGGCGCAGCGTTGCTGATCACCAGCCTTGGCGGTGTCAGCTATGGCGAAGCCATAGGCGCGTACATTACCTGCGCCGTGCTGGTGCTGGTCTGCGGCTTGACCGGCAGCTTCGAGCGCCTGGTGCGGCGTATTCCGGCGTCGCTGGCGTCGGCCTTGCTGGCAGGGATCCTGTTCAAGATCGGCAGTGAAATCTTCGTCGCCGCCCAGCATCGCACCCTGTTGGTACTGGGCATGTTCTTCAGCTACCTGTTGGTCAAGCGCCTGTCGCCGCGCTATTGCGTGCTGGCCGCGCTGGTGGTCGGCACGACGCTGTCCGGCATCCTGGGGCTGCTGGACTTCAGCCACTTCAACCTGGAGGTGGCAAAACCGGTCTGGACCACGCCAAGCTTCTCGTTGGCAGCGACCATCAGCATCGGCATCCCGCTGTTCGTGGTGGCGATGACTTCGCAGAACATGCCCGGAGTTGCCGTGCTGCGCGCCGACGGCTACCAGGTGCCGGCCTCACCGCTGATCTCGGCGACCGGCTTCGCCTCGCTGCTGCTGGCCCCCTTCGGTTCGCACGGGGTCAACCTGGCGGCCATCAGCGCGGCGATCTGCACCGGCCCGCACGCCCATGAAGACCCGGCCAAGCGCTATACCGCGGCGGTCTGGTGCGGAATCTTCTATGGTATCGCCGGGGTGTTCGGCGCGACCTTGGCGGCGCTGTTCGCGGCGCTACCAAAGGAGCTGGTGCTGTCGATTGCGGCGCTGGCGCTGTTCGGCTCGATCATGAACGGGTTGACCGTAGCGATGAGCGAGGCGCGGGAGCGTGAGGCGGCGCTGATCACCTTCATGGTGACGGCCTCGGGGCTGACGCTGTTTTCGATCGGTTCTGCGTTCTGGGGGATCGTGGCGGGGGTGATTACCTTGCTGGTCCTGAGTCCGCGCAAGGGGTAAAGGTTATTGGTTGCCTGTACCGACCTCTTCGCGGGCAAGCCCGCTCCTACAGAGGTCCAGCAGTATTGAAGGCTGCGCCGTACCTGTGGGAGCGGCGGTTCGCCGCTGCGACTTGCCCGCGAAGAGGCCAGCCTCATCCCAAGCGGAAATGCCCCACCATCCCCTTCAACTCATCCCCCAACTGCGCCAGCTCCACACTCGACCGCGCATTGTCCTGCATCGCCAGCGCCGCCTGATCCGCACTACCGCGAATCTGCGTGACGCTGCGGCTGATCTCCTCGGCCACCGAGCTTTGCTGCTCCGCTGCGGCAGCAATCTGCTGGTTCATCTGCTGGATCAGCGACACGGCCGAGGCGATGCTACCCAGGGCGCTTTCGGTGTGCAGCGCATCAGCCACGGCCATGCGCACCAGCTCGGTACTGCCACGAATCTGCGCCACCGATTGCTGGGCGTTGCCGCGCAGGCTGGCCACCAGGCGCTCGATCTCCTCCGTCGACTGCCGGGTACGCCGTGCCAAGGCCCGCACTTCGTCAGCCACCACGGCAAAACCACGGCCCTGCTCACCAGCGCGCGCGGCCTCGATCGCCGCGTTGAGCGCCAGCAGGTTGGTCTGCTCGGCGACGCTCTTGATCACTTCCAGTACATCGCCGATGGTGTGGATCTCGGCACTCAGGCTGTCGATACCGGCACTGGCAGTTTCCGCAGCCTCAGCCAACTGTTCGATGCGCTGCATGCTCTGGCGTACCACCTGCTGGCCGGACTCGACCTTGTCATCGGCATCCTGCGCCGCTTGTGCTGCCTCCTCGGCGTTGCGCGCCACATCGTGCACGGTCGCAGTCATCTGCTGCATCGCGGTGGCGACCTGTTCGGTCTCCTCCTTCTGGCTGCCGACCTCACGGTTGGTCTGCTCGGTCACCGCCGACAGCGCCTGGGCATTGCCGGCCAGTTGTTCGATGCCCTGCTGCAATCCGCTGACGATACCTGACAGCCCCGCCGCCATCTGCTGCATGGCCAGGGTGAGTTGCCCCACCTCATCGCGACCTGCCACTTGCGCCTCGACCACCAGATCGCCAGCCGCGATGCGCTGGGCACTGGCGATCACCCGTTTGAGCGGCCCGACCACGGCGCGCGTGATCAACCAGGCGGCAACGATGCCCACCAGCAACGCCAGGGCCGTGGCGATGGCGATGGCCAGCGCGTTGTGCAGCAGCTCCTGGCGCATGGCCTCCTGCTGCGCCGCATAGGCCTGGTCAACCCGGCTGGTGACCTGTTCGGCGCTGGCCTGCAACTGGGTCTTGGTGCCCTGCTCCTTGGCCAGTTCATCAGTGTATTCGTTGAGTTTGTCGGAGAAGGTGGCGATATGCCCGGCTACTTCCCCCAATACGCTCTGGTAACCGGAATCGGTGACAGCGGTCTTGAGCTGATCGACCAGATTCGCCGCATCGACCGTCTGCGCGATGCGCCCGGCGGACACTGCCTCTTCGCCCTTGCGCCCCTGCTCCAGACGTACCCGCGCCTCGTCCATCGCCTGCAGCATCAGGCGCGAGACCTGGGCCACCTGCGCGGCCTGATCGAGAAACTCGCTGCCCTGCTGGCCCTGGGACTGCTTAAGGGTGTAGGCGCCATCGTCCGCCAGCCCGGCCTGCAGCACATCGAGGTTATTGGCGACGCTGGACACCGACCAGCCAGCCGTATCCAGCGCCAGCTCCTTGGCCTGCACGGCCTCGACGAAGGCATCGAAGGCCTGGCCATAGGCATTGAGGTCTGCCTCGCTCGCCGCCAGCGTCGGCAGGCTGCGCACACGTTCGACCAGCGTCTGCAAACCCGCGCGCAGGGCCTCGGCCTCCTTGATGTCAGAACGCAGGGCGAAGGCTTGCTCATGCTGGCGTAGACGCAGCAGGTCGGTATTGACCTCGCCCATCTGCCGCAGCCCGTCGAAGCGCTGGCCGATATTGTTCAGGGCGTACACACCGATGGCCGCCACCGCCAGGGTCAACAGCAGCACCAGGGCGAAGCCCAGGCCGAGTTTACGTGCCATGCCCAGATTGGACAGACTACCGCGCTTGGTCGCCCCCATCGCCGCTCCCCCTTGCCCATTCAGGTGTTCCCGAATACCAAGAGTGACAACCGTGCCGGCCGGCTCACAAGGGCTTGACGTCAGAATGGTGTCAAATAGCTATGACCCTGTCGTTTTCAGCTATCTGCAGGTCGCCCTGCATGTGCGAAGAAGGCCTGGGCACGGATGTCCTGCCCATACGCGACATTGATGCGTAGCCAGTCGCTGTCGGCTCCCTGGTGATCGAAAGCGCTGCCTGGGGTAAGCAACACCGAATGCTCCAGCGCCAGGCGATCGAGCCAGGCGAAATCCCGGCCCGGCACCCGCGCCCAGACGAACATGCCGCCATAAGGCTCGCAGAATACCTCCCAACCAAAGACCTCCAACTGCCCCAGCAACTTGGCCATGTGCTGGGCCAGGCGCAGCCGCAAACGCTGCACGCTCTTGCGATAGCTGCCGTTGGCGAGCATCTGCCCGACCACTTGCTCGACGAAGCGTGAAGTCCCGATGCCAGTCACCATCTTCAACTGCGCCAGTTGGCCGATCAGCTCGGCGTCGGCGGCGATGTAGCCAACCCGCAGGGCACTGCTCAGGGTCTTGGAAAAGCTGCCCAGGTAGATCACTCGCTGTTCGCTGTCCAGCGTCGCCAGTCGCGTGGCCGGGCCATCCTGGAAGTCTGCGTAGATGTCATCCTCAATGATCCGCAGATCGTGCTCACGCGCCAGCTCCAGCAAGCGGTAGGCGGTCTTGGGGCTGAGACTGGTGCCGGTCGGGTTCTGGTAAAGGCTGTTGACGAACAGGCAACGCGGGCGGTGCTCGACCAGCAGTTGCTCGAGCGCCTGGACATCAGGGCCTGCGGGGGTGCGCGGCAACGGCAACATGCGCACCTGATGCTGACGCAGCAGGGTGAACAGGTTGTAGTAGCCGGGGCTTTCGACCACCACCGTATCGCCGGGCTTGAGCAGCGTCCGCACCAGCAAGTCAAGGCCATGGCTGCCGCCTTGGGTGGTGAGAATGCGTTCAGCAGCGGTGGGGACATCCAGCTGCGACAGGCGCTTGTGCAACTGCTGGCGCAGGCTGGCCAACCCCAGCGGCGAGCAATAGCGGAACAGGTCCTCGGGGTCGCCACGGCTGACCAGACGTATCGCCTGTGCCAGGGCATCACGGGCGTGCCAGGCGGTGGGCAGCCAGCCACAACCGAGCTTGAGCAGGGTCTCGTGACCATCCCCGAACTGCCTCCAGCTGCCATCGATCGCATCGCCCCAGGCCAAGGCATCCTCCTGGGCCAGCCCGGGCTTGCGCTCGGCGACGAAGAAGCCGGTACCGTGGCGCGCCTCCAGCCAGCCAATGGACACCAGACGGTCGTACGCATCGATCACACAGGATTGGCTGACCTCAAGGGTGCTGGCCAAGGTGCGAATCGACGGCAGCCGCGCACCGGGTCGCAGACGCTGTTGCTCGATCCAGGCTTGCAACTGGTCGGTCAGTTGCTGGACCAGAGGGACGGGACTGAGGCGATTCAGGGAAATGTGCATGGCGAAGTGTTTGCTGATTTTTGGGGAACAGTTAATCACAAATGCCGAGTCTGTGTGTCTTGTTGGCGCAGGGAGATGAATTCAATGTGGTTTCACCCACCCCTTCGTAGATGGATACCCCATGCCCGCCCGCCTGGCCTTTGCCCTGTGCCTGATCACCCTCGCCGTGAACCTGCAGGCCCCGCTCTACACCACGTACGCCGATCTGTCCGGATACGGCGCCGCCGCTACCGCCCTGGCATTTTCCAGCTATGTGCTGGGTGTGCTTCCCGTGCTGCTGGCCTTCGGCGGCTTGGCGGACCGGGTCGGCCGCCGCCCATTGATCATGGCCGCACTGCTACTGTCGATGCTGGCCACAACCCTCGTCCTGCTCGCACCCGGCCTCGAAACCCTCGCCCTGACCCGACTGCTGATGGGCGTCGGTACGGCCTTGGCGACCACCACCGCGACCGCCTACATGGGAGAACTGCTGGGCGGCGCCGACAGTACCCGGGCTGCCAACTGGGTAACCGCCAGCACCTCGTTGGGCTTCGGGCTGGGCGCGGCACTGACCAGTCTGTTCCTGTTGCGTGGCCCGACCCTGAGCCCGGGTAGCTTCTACCTGCAACTGCTGCTGGCCGCCGTCGCCCTATTGCTGGTGTGGCGCCTGCCTGACCGTCGTCCGACACAACGCAGCGCCATGCTGCGCCTGCCCTGCTATCCGCCCGGCAGCCTGCCGTACGGCCTGGCGATCCTGCTGGCCTGGGCCTGCACTGGGCTGGTCATCGCGCTGCTGCCAGGCGTACTGCGCCAGCACGGGCTGAGCGAGTGGTCGGGCTTCTCCACCTTCTGTGTAATCAGTTGCGGCGTGCTGTTCCAGCCGCTGGCTCGGCGCCTGGCAAGCGTGCGCGCCACTCTGCTCGGCCTGACGATCCTGCCGCTGAGCTATGCCCTGTTGGCCTGGGGTGCAGAAAACGGCAGGTTGGCAGCGGTCCTGGCAGGTGCCGTAGCTGCCAGCAGCGCCTGTTATGGCTTCATCTACCTTGGCGGGCTGGCGGCGGTAAACACCCTCGCCGGAAACGAGAAGACCCGCGCCAGCGCCGGCTTCTTCCTGCTCGCCTATCTGGGTTTCAGCCTGCCGGTGATCTTCACCGGGCTGCTCAGTGATCGCCTTGGCTCGCGCATGGCGCTGGTGTTGTTCGGCGCAGCCCTGCTACTGGGCTGCGCCGCGGTGGCGGTGGCGTTGCTGATATCGGCACGCATCTCGATCAGATGGCCGTGGCACCGCCATCCACGGTCAGGCTATGGCCGGTGGTGAACTTCGCCCCATCGCTGCACAGATAAAGCACCGCGCTGGCGATCTCCTCGACCTTGCCGATGCGCCCGACCGGGTGCATCGCTGCGGCGAACTCGGCCTTGCGCGGATCGGCCTCGTAGGCGCGACGGAACATGTCGGTGTCGATCACTGCCGGGCACACCGCGTTGACCCGAATCCCCTTCTTCGCATACTCGATGGCCGCCGACTTGGTCAGGCCGATCACCGCGTGCTTGGACGCAGCATAGATGCTCATCTTCGGGGCGGCGCCCAGCCCGGCCACCGACGCTGTGTTGACGATCGCACCGCCGCCCTGGGCCAGCAGCAACGGCAACTGGTATTTCATGCACAACCAGACGCCCTTGACGTTGACGCCCATGATCGCGTCGAACTCGGCCTCGCTACCCTCGGCCAGACGCCCCTTCTCGATCTCGATTCCGGCGTTGTTGTACGCGTAGTCCAGGCGACCATAGACGTCGATGATCTTCTCGTGCAGCTGGCGCACATCGCTGTCGCGGGTCACGTCGCAGGTCACGAACAGCGCGTCACCACCGGCTTCGCGAATCAGTGCGACGGTTGCCTCGCCACCGGCCACGTCGAGGTCAGCCACCACCACCTTCAGCCCCTCGGCGGCAAATGCCTGGGCCGTGGCTCGGCCGATACCTGCCGCGCCGCCGGTGACCAGGGCGACCTGGCCGGAAAAAGTCATGCTCATCACAGGCTCCTGCTTCACAGAGATCGAGTAGAGACTGAGTCTAGTCAGAGCGCCACCCGGCTGGGCAGCATCATCAGGAGCACAGTTGGACTACCATCTTTTGCAGTGATTGTGCGCTGCCCGCCAGATCATCGAGGTGGATTACCGGGCATTCGCCAACCCGGTCAACCTTGCCTGGCCAGGCCCGACGGTCTATCAACAGGCTTTGCCATCTACAGGGAGAGATACCATGACCCAGACCAACCGCCGCTTCCTGCTCGCCAAACGCCCCGTCGGTGCCGTGCGCCGCGAAGATTTCGAATACCAGCAGGGCCCCGCCGCCGAACCCACCGACGGCCAGATCCAAGTGCGCAACCTCTACCTTTCGTTGGACCCGGCCATGCGCGGCTGGATGAACGAAGGCAAGTCCTACATCCCGCCGGTGGGCCTGGGTGAGGTGATGCGCGCGTTGGGCGTCGGCGAAGTCGTCGCCTCCAAACATCCGGACTACAAGCCCGGCGACCATGTCAGCGGCGCCCTTGGCGTGCAGGACTACTTCACCGGCACGCCCCAGGGCCTGCACAAGATCGACCCGCGCCTGGCACCCCTGCCCCGCTATCTGTCTGCGCTGGGCATGACCGGCATGACCGCCTACTTCGCCCTGCTCGACGTCGGCCAGCCCAAGGCCGGCGAGACCGTTGTCATTTCCGGCGCTGCCGGCGCGGTCGGCAGCATCGCCGGGCAGATCGCCAAGCTCAAGGGCTGCCACGTCGTGGGGATCGCCGGCGGCGCGCAGAAATGCCAGTACCTCAAGGATGAACTGGGCTTTGACGGTGTCATCGACTACAAGGCCGAAGATGTGCTCGCCGGCCTCAAGCGCGAATGCCCCAAGGGCGTGGATGTGTATTTCGACAACGTCGGTGGCGACATCCTCGACGCGGTGTTGAGCCGCTTGAATTTCAAGGCCCGGGTGGTGATCTGCGGCGCCATCAGCCAGTACAACAACAAGGAGGCGGTGAAAGGGCCGGCCAACTACCTGTCGCTGCTGGTGAACCGCGCGCGCATGGAAGGCTTCGTGGTGATGGACCACGTGAAGGAGTACGGCAAGGCTGCGCAGGAAATGGCTGGCTGGTTGGCCAGTGGCGAGGTCAAGAGCAAGGAGGATGTGGTCGAAGGCCTGGAGACCTTCCCGGAAACGCTGCTCAAGCTGTTCAGCGGGGAGAACTTCGGCAAGCTGGTGCTGAAGGTCTAAAACGGATACAGCTGGCCGCTCCGTGCGGGAGCGGCCTTGTACCGCGATGGGCTGCAACGCAGCCCCTGGATCGAATCAACCGCGAATCTCGGCCACCACCGACGCCAGCGCCTTTGCCGGATCCGCCGCTTGGCTGATCGGGCGGCCGATTACCAGGTAGTCGGAGCCAGCATCCAGCGCCTGGCGCGGCGTAAGGATACGGCGCTGGTCATCCTGGGCGCTGCCCGCCGGCCGAATGCCCGGAGTCACCAATTGCAGCGCCGGATGCGCAGCTTTCAATGCCGGCGCTTCCAGCGCCGAGCACACCAGGCCATCCATACCGGCCTTCTGCGCCAACGCCGCCAGACGCAACACCTGCTCCTGTGGATCGATATCCAGGCCAATACCCGCCAGGTCCTCACGCTCCATGCTGGTCAGCACGGTGACACCGATCAGCAGCGGCTGCGGCCCGCTGCGCTTGGCCAGCTCTTCACGGCAGGCCGACATCATGCGCAGGCCGCCGGAGCAATGCACGTTGACCATCCACACGCCCATTTCGGCTGCGGCCTTGACCGCCATCGCCGTGGTGTTGGGGATGTCATGGAATTTCAGATCGAGGAACACCTCGAAGCCCTTCGCGCAGAGGGTCTCGACGATGCCCGAGGCGCTGCTGGTGAACAGCTCCTTGCCGACCTTGACCCGGCACAGCGCCGGATCGAGCTGGTCAGCCAGCTTCAGGGCGGCCTCACGGGTAGGGAAATCGAGGGCGACGATCAGGGGCGTCTGGCAGGCGGACATGGTCAGGTCTCTTGGCAAGTCGTAAACGGCGCGCATTGTAAACGAAGTGGGGCACGGTTTGGGGGCCAGAGGTCGGGGTCGAAAGCTCCTATACTGGAACCTAACGGCTGGATGGCGGCTCGAAAAGGTATGAGCGCCGCAGCCAGCGGCTCGTGGGAGAGATGAGATGCCTTGGTATGCGTGGTTGATTCTGTTAGTGGCCATTGGCTCGATCGTGGGTGGGCTGATGATGTTGCGGGACACGGCGAAGAAGGTGCCGTTGACGGAGGAGCAGAAGCTGAAGATACGGGAGCGGAATGCGGAGATGGATGCCAAGGAGGCGCGGGATCGATAACCACAAAAAGCCTTGATATTCGGTGAGGCTGCGTTGAAACGGGACTCGGAATGCTGTTGTTCCCCTTTACAGTCGGGCCCGACTCCGGCCCTTCCTCTCCCGTTTCGCCTTGCCTGGCCTTCGCACATATCAGACCCCGTTTGTACCCGGCGCTTGATTCAGTTCTCGCTCAGCGTCGAGAAGGCGATCCGCGGATCGCAAGCAATGACGCTACCCAATCCCGCTAAACAGGAGCGGGCTCGACAAATAATACGGTTTAGTTATCATCGCAGGCGAGCTGCCCCTGCGGCAGAAGCCTGCCAATAGAGTTCAATGGGCTCACAATGACCAACAGAATTATTTTTGCAAACACGCTGAGAGGATTTGCCGCGGTATTTGTATTGCTTTCGCACTTCGCAGGTATATTCTGGATCATGAACCCAGCGATTTCCAGCTTGATGGGCGTTCCTTCTCCAGCATCCCTACCAGAACTTCCGTATTTTATTGAGCGCTTCGCCGAACACTGCATCATTGCCGGGCAGTTTGGCGTAGGCATATTTTTTATAATTAGCGGACTGGTGATCCCCTTCTCACTTGCGCCCTCCCAAAAACTCAATTTTCTTCGCAGGCGAGCTTGGCGCATTTACCCAGTCTACATCGCAGGCTTCACAATCGTAATGCTTGCTCTTTACGTACTCGCCCAATACAAGAACGTCAGCTATAGGTTCAGTGCCCTCGACATAATATCTCATTACGGGATCATTACTCGCGCCCCTTTGGACATCAGCCGAATCGACGGAGTAAGCTGGACGCTTGAAGTAGAAATTTATTTTTACTTGATACTATGCGCACTTGGAAAACGCGCCCTGAACCTAGACTTCAAGGCACTCGCACTGGGAATTCTTGTCATCGCATTAATTGCAGCAATCACCTTTAAAGTAAAAAGCTACCTTATTGGTGTACAGGTTTCTTCAGGAATGTTACTCGCACTAGGAATGAGCTATCACGCCCTGATAACCAAGCGCATCACTGAAAAACAGATGTACGCACTAATACTACTGACGGCAACATTAATAACAATCCTATGGATCTACATTGCCGAACCTTATCAATACACACTACAGTGGATGAGTGGCTATCTGCTGGCAATCATTGTCTTCCACACCTGTTACCTATACAGACACAAATTCACAAACAATAAAATCCTCTCGCACATGGCAGATATCAGCTACCCCTTGTACGTCGTCCATGCGCTAACGGGTTACGCGATAATGTATGTACTCGTGGAACAGGGTGCAAACGCTATCACCGCCATAGCCGCAGCATGCCTTGCCACGTATTTACTTGCGGTAGCAATTCATCAAATGATTGAGAAGTGGTCTTTGAAAAAATCAAAACCTTTAGCTAGAAAGCTAACCCTGCGGGAAGATAACGCTTAATCCAGCATCCGCTTATCGCTGCTTAGGCTCTGAAAATTCTTGAGACGAAGGTCAGGCAAGGCGAAAACAGCCGAGAAACGGAGTCACGCTCGACCTTACGGTTTGTAAATGAGCATTCCGACCGGGCTGGCGCACCAGGCTGTTTTCAACGCAGCATCACCGAGTATCAAAGCTTTTCATACTGCGCCTAGGCTTTGCCCGAAGTTCGAAAAACTCCACCCATGCCAGGAACACTGCTGCTGACTTTTGGTCGAGACTGGCGACAAGGTGATGCGCTAAGGCGTTTTGTAACCAATTCGTGAACGCCAGCTATCCCGCCCGGCTGGGGCTGGCGATGCGCTTGTCGATCAATTGAGCGGGCTTGTCGGCTGAACGCTTACAGACAAATAACCAGCCCAAGCTGCCAGAGCCGACCAGCGCAATGCCAGCCGGCTTTTCATGATGGCTTACTCCACCTTCAACTTCTCTCGATTGCGCTCCAACAGCGCGTTGCCGATCCCCTTGATTTCCAGCAATTCATCAACGGACGTGAAAGGCCCATTGGCCTCTCGATAAGCGACGATGGCCTCGGCCTTGGCTTTGCCAATACCACTCAATCCGGCCTCCAGGGTCTGTACATCAGCCTTGTTCAGGTCGATCCTGACCGGCGACTCCTGAACGACGGTGCCAGTAGCCATTGCTGGACGAGGGACGGGCTCTACCGTTTGCGTCACGGCGTGAGCGGACACCGATAGGCAGGCAAACAGAGGAAGGAAGAGATAAGACAGGACACTATTGCGCATGATGTACATCTCCTTGTGGGTTTATCTTCGGCAGTATTCCTCACTACCGAGGTGACATTACCCGCGGACCGATATGCCGTAAAGCAAACAATCCAGGAAAATAGTTACTTGCGCGAAACAATAAAATAAAACATTCAATATATTCAGACGATTCCTACACCAACTCGTCAAAATAAAGACTTGCAACTACACTCTAACACTGAAGAAACCAAAAGGACTCACGTTAAACACTGACAGTGTCCTCCATGAGTCCTGTGTATATATCAGGGCTCCAGACGACGTTGCTGATGTATCAGGTCGACTATTTCGCCATCGGGAGCGTAGCCACTCACCGTTTCTCTGAGCAATTGGCGTACCCGTGCGTAATCGTCGTTTTCGACAGCCTTCAGCAGGGCCTCCAAACGTTCCTTGAGCACGTCCCATGGAAGGTAGTCTTCATGGGCGCTCATGATCATCGGGTGGGGGGTCGCCTCGACATTGTCGCCGATCAGCAATTCTTCGTAGAGTTTCTCCCCAGGCCGCAGGCCCGAAAACTCTATGGCGATGTCTCCGTGGGGATTGTGCTCCGAACGGATACTGAGCCCGGACAGATGAATCATCTTTTCCGCCAACTCGACGATTTTCACCGGTTCACCCATGTCGAGCACGAATACATCGCCCCCTTGGCCCATCGAACCCGCCTGGATGACCAACTGCGCAGCCTCGGGAATGGTCATGAAGTATCGCGTGATATTGGGGTGGGTGACCGTCAGCGGCCCGCCTGCCTGGATCTGCTTGTGGAACAATGGAATAACCGAGCCGGAAGAACCCAGGACATTTCCGAAGCGCACCATGGTGAATCGCGTCTTGTTAACCTGCGCGATGTTGCCCGTTTCGCCAAACAGGATCGGTGCCAACTCTCGGCTCAGCGCCTGCAGCGTCATTTCGGCCAGACGCTTGGTGCTCCCCATCACATTGGTTGGTCGTACCGCCTTGTCGGTCGAGATCAGCACAAAGTTCGAGATACCCGCCTGGAGCGCTGCCTGCGCGGTATACAAGGTCCCCATCACATTGTTCAACACGCCTTCGGCGATATTGTGCTCGACCATAGGCACGTGCTTGTAGGCCGCCGCATGGTAGACAGTGTCCACTCGCCAGGCGCGCATGATATCTATGAGTTTGCGTTGGTTACGCACTGATCCCAGTATCGGCAGCAGCTTGACCGAAAGCGATTCACGCTCGACGCGCTTCTCGAGCTCGGAAAGAACGCTGTACAGATTGAACTCGCTGTGTTCGAAAAGCAGCAGCACTTTCGGTCCCAGGCCGAGAATCTGGCGACACAACTCCGATCCGATAGAGCCGCCCGCGCCTGTCACCATGACCACCTGGCCAGCGATACAGCGGGACAGCAGATCGCGTTGCGCCGGCACGGCGTCACGCCCCAGCAGGTCGGCGATATCGACCTCCTGGATGTCATCGACCTTGACCCTGCCGCTGGCCAGATCCATGAAGCCCGGGATACTGCGCACGTGCAGCGGATACCCTTCCAACAGGCCAAGAATCTCACGGCGTCGAGCCCGGGTTGCCGATGGGATCGCCAGGAGGATTTCCTGCGCACCGGTCCGGTCGATCATGCGCTGAAGATGCTTGGGTTTGAACACCTGCACCCCGGAAATCACTCGGTCAGCAATGCTGTTGTCATCATCAATGAACGCCACAGGCCTCATCACCTTGCCCAAGCGCAGCGCAGCAACCAATTGGTTACCCGCCGAACCGGCACCATAGATCGCGACTTTGGTCAAACCATCGTCGCGATTGGTGAACGGTACATGCTGCACCGCTGCGAACCAGTCACCCAGGAAGTACTGCCGCATGGCCAGACGCAACCCGCCGATCATGATCAGGCTCAGCCACCAGTAGTTGAAGATGATGGAGCGTGGCACGACATTCTCGTGATTGCTGTACCAATAGACGATCACGCCCAGAATCAGAGAAGACAGGCTGACCGCTTTGATGATGGTGATCAGGGCGTCATTACCGAAGTAACGCATGACCGCCCGGTACAAGCCGAAACGGATGAACAATGGAATCGCCACGAAGGGCGCAGCAGCAAAGAGCCAAGGGTGATCCTTGACGGGATTGGCCATTTCATCGATACCCAGGCGCACGACAAATGCCATCCACAAGGCTACCCACACCAGTACTATATCGGTAGCGACCTGAAGGAGGCGCTTATAACGGCGAGGCAATCCCAACAGAAAGGTCCGCAATCTATCCATAACCCCTTCGAACACCTTTACCGCTCCCCTACGAAGCCTGTCTTGAATGAACAAGACCTGCCGCACGTGCAGCAGGTCTTTATAACTCTCAATTATTCGAGATCGCCAGCGCGGTAACGTACCGCGAGCACGACCAGCGGTACATAGGCGATAACGAGCGCCAAAGCACCCTCGAGTTTCAGCAGCATGACGCACAAGGCAATGGGTAACAACCAGAACAGATTGATTGCACCGACAGCAAGCGTGACCGGCAGATGGCGCCCATATTGCCGGGAGGCAAATTGATAGGCGTGACTGCGATGCGCCTCATAGACCTTGTCCCCCCTTGCCAGGCGGCGAATCAGGGTGAACGTGGCATCGACGATGAACACACCGAGCAGGACAAGCCAGCACCAGAACAGCGATGGGTCTTTCCAGGCGGCCTGCAGCGAAAGTACACCCAATGCAATACCCAGGAAGCCACTGCCGGCGTCCCCCATGAAGATCCGCGCAGGTGGAAAATTCCAGCAAAGGAAACCCAGCACTGCAGCGCTGAGCAGCAAGGGCAGGATCATCAATTGCTCGAAGCCGCCCACCCAATACACCAGGCAAGCGCCTAGGCAGGCACAGAGCGCTTCGACGCTGGCAATGCCGTCGATACCGTCCATGAAGTTGTAGAGGTTCAGCAACCAGACCAGATAGAACGCCCCGAGTACAGCCCCAATCCACCCAAGGTCAATATCCAGGCCCAATACTCGCACTACGGGGAATCCGCCAAGCCAGAACAGCGCCCAGGCTGCGGCGGCGAAATGTCCCAAGAGGCGCCAGCGCGCCGCGATATGCCCATGGTCGTCCATGAAACCGATAACGGCGATGGCAGCGCCTGCGCCGCCCAATGCCACGAGCATCGGATAGTCGGTCAGTTGGCCAAATGCTATAGCGACCAACGACAGCAGAAACGCCACCACAATGGCCACACCGCCGCCACGTGGCGTGGGAACCGCATGGGAACTGCGCGCATTGGGAACGTCGATGATGCTCTTGGCCAGTGCATACCGGCGCAACACCGCCGTCAACGAAAACGACAGCACCAACACCAGCGGAAGCAACCACGCTTGATTCATTTTTTTGTATCTTCCTGAAAGTGACGCGCAGCTTGGCGCAACGCGTCGTCTACGCTCACCGGGGGAGTCCAGCCCAGCAACGAACGGGTTTTCTCGATGTCTACCTGCAGCGACCCGCAAAGACGTTGGGACAATGCACGCTTGCCCAGCAGGGTTGCTGCCAGCTCCAACAGCATCGAAGGCACTGGCAGGAGCCGGGCTGGACGCCCAAGTGCCGCAGCCATGCGCCGCAATAAACCGGTGGTGGAGAGATCTTCGCCATCGCTGACCAGGAAGGTCTGGTTGGCCGCCCCAGGATGATCCATGCAGGTGATGATCAGGTCGACCAGATTGTCCAGCGCCACCAGGCTCCGCCGGTTGTCGATGGCACCGAAAGGCAGCGGGACGCCTTTGTCGAGCCAACGCATCATGGCCTGGAAGTTGGCCTTCACGCCCGGCCCATATACCAGCACCGGCCGGATGATCACGACTTCCAGTCCGGTCTCCTGGGCAAGACGTAGCAGTGCGTCTTCTGCTTCTCGCTTGGACACCCCGTACGGATCCACCGGCGCAGGAACATCGTCAGGCTTGTACGGGCGCCCCTTGACCGTGCCCTCGCCGTTGACCTTGATCGAGCTTACGAATACAAAGCGTCGTACCCCGGCCGCAGCAGCCTGCCGGGCCAGGTTGACGGTGCCGTCGACGTTGATACGCCGAAAAGCCGCCAGTGGGTCTGGTTCGGTATCGTTCATCACATGAACGCGAGCAGCGCAGTGAATGACCGTGCCAACATCACCCAGTGCCGGGCTCCAGTCCGCGTCACCATCAAGTTGGGCGCAGTGGAACACCTCGGTCGCAGCCGTCTGCTCGACTTCAGGCTGACGTACTGCGATGACCACCGAGTGGCCTAGTTGGCGCAGCTTTTCCAGCACTGCCTTGCCCACAAAACCGGTTGCACCGGTCAACAGAATCCTGCTCGACATCACTTGGCCGCCTTGCGCTGAGTCGCGGTACGGAAAAGAGAAACCAGACGTTCCATGAGTCTGGCCTTGGAATAGTGCGTGAGGTAATAGTCACGCCCGGCGTTGCCCATCTCGGTACGTCGTTCGACCGACAACCCGGCGAGCTCGGTGACAATTCGCGCGAGACCTTTACCATCGCTCGAATCACAGGCTAGTCCGGCACCGGACTCACGGATGACGCGGGCCGCCTCTCCGTTGATCATGCCCAGCAGCGGACGGCCAGAGGCCAGGTACGCCTGAACCTTCCCGGGAATTGTTTTCTCGAAGACATCGTTGGTTTTCAACGACACCAACAGGGCATCCGAACACGCAAACAGGCCGGGCATTTCCTCGAGCGGATGACGCCCCAGCAGATGGACATTATCGAGCCCACGCTCACGCACCTGATCAGCCAGCCACTCACCCATCCGACCGTCACCGGCGATGACCCAGCGCACCGCAACTTTGTCGCGCAACAATTGCGCGGCCTCGAGGATCGAGGGGAAGTCCTGGGATTCACCCAGGTTGCCGGCGAACGCAACGGTAAACACCGTCGGATCCGCTTCGATCAGCCGAGTCGGCGGGGCTTCGACGGAAAAGTCATCTTCGGCCCAGCTGGGAAAATACACGAGGCGATCCGGCTCGATTGGCCTGGTGCAGTAGTGTCTGACGTTGTCAAAGAAACCATGGGATTGCAGCAACAGGTAATCAGTCCGATTATAGATCCAGGACACCATGCGGCCGACCAATGACAGGAGACCCGTATGCTTGATCACGCCCACAGCCCGAAGCGTTTCAGGCCAAAGATCGAGCACCCAGACGAATACCGGGGCACGCTTGAGCCGACCAATCACGATCGCCGGTATGGCTGACATGATCGGAGATACGGCGTACACAAATAGCGCGTCGAATGCCCGACCACGCAGTTTGTAGGCTCCGATTGTCGAGGCACTGGTAAAAAACGCCGCATAGTTGAGTATCAAGCCGAGGCTGCCTTTACCACGCGCTCGCATGGGCACTCGAACGACCTGCGCGCCATGATAGTTACTGAAACGTGCGGGATCCTTCCGATAAGCCTCGAAGACCACGCCTTCAGGATAATTGGGAAGGCCTGTCAAAACGGTCACGTCGTGGCCCTTCTCGACCAAATCGCGGACCATATCATTGATCCGCATGTTTTCCGGCCAGAAATACTGCGTGACCACCAGTACTTTTAATGGTTTCTCTGACATGCAGGCCACGAATCAGTATCTTTTCCAGACTGTGCGATTCACATAATCCGTGTAGCTGTGGACGATGCGCACGACCTTGTCCGAGACGTTCGGCATACTGTAATCGGCAACCAGGCGCAGGCTGCGATCGGCACCACGGGATTGCTCCTCCAGGATCGCCAGTGCCTGCAGCACTCGCTCGACTTCCAAGCCGACCATCATCGCGGCCGCTTCTTCCATGCCCTCCGGGCGCTCGTGCGCTTCACGGATGTTGAGTGCCGGGAAGTTGAGGATCGACGACTCTTCATTGATCGTGCCGCTGTCCGAAAGCACAGCCTTGGCGGTCAGTTGCAGCTTGTTGTAGTCGGTGAAGCCCAGTGGCTTGAGCAGACGTACGTTGGCGTGGAACTTGACACCCAGCGCATCAACGCGTTTTTGGGTGCGTGGGTGAGTCGACACGATCACCGGCAAGTCGTATTGCTCGGCGACGGTGTTGAGCACCGCAACCAGCTTCATGAAGTTCTTTTCGGAGTCAATGTTCTCTTCGCGGTGCGCGCTGACCACGAAGAACTTCCCGAACTCCAGACCCAAGCGATCAAGCACATCCGACTTTTCGATCGCCGGAAGATAGTGATTGATAACCTCGAACATCGGGCTGCCGGTCTTGATCACGCGATCCGCAGGCAGGCCTTCCTGCAACAGATAGTCGCGGGCAATGGTGCTGTAAGTCAGGTTGATGTCGGCAGTGTGATCAACAATCCGGCGGTTGATCTCTTCAGGCACACGCATGTCGAAACACCGGTTACCCGCTTCCATGTGGAACGTCGGGATCTTACGGCGCTTGGCTGGCAACACTGCCATGCAACTGTTGGTATCACCCAGCACCAGCAGCGCTTCAGGCTGGACTTCGGCCAATACACGATCGACCGCGATAATCACGTTACCGATCGTCTCGGCACCTGTTGCACCAGCCGCGTTGAGAAAGTGATCCGGCTTACGAATACCGAGATCATTGAAAAAGATCTCGTTCAATTCGTAATCGTAGTTCTGCCCTGTGTGAACAAGCACGTGATCGCAGTGGCGATCCAGCGCCGACATGACGCGAGCCAAGCGGATAATCTCCGGACGCGTACCAACGACAGTGACTATTTTCAGCTTTTTCATATTCTTTATACCCTAAACAAGAATTCAGGCTTGTGTACCCACAGGGCGCGCGTAAGTGTCAGGAAGCTCGCGATCAAAGATCTCGTTGGCCCACAGCATGACGATCATTTCTTCGTCGCCGACATTGGTAATGTCATGGGTCCATCCGGGAACGGTTTCGACGATCTCAGGCTTTTCCCCAGTGGTGAAAAGCTCGTAGAACGAGCCCGATATCACATGACGGAAGCGAAAGCAGGCATGCCCTTTGATGACCAGGAACTTTTCCGTCTTAGAGTGGTGATAATGTCCGCCACGCGTGATTCCCGGATGCGCCGTGAAGTAGGAGAACTGCCCTGAATCCTTGGTTTTGAGCATTTCCACGAAGACACCCCGAGGATCGCCATACTTGGGAACCTCGTAGGTAAACTTTTCGGCAGGAACATAACTCAGATAGGTCGAGTACAGTGCACGCACCAGCCCCGTACCTACCGGCTCGGTGACCATGGTCTGACGACTGTCGCGGAAAGCCCGCAACTGTTCCGCCAACTTGCCAACCGTGATTTGATACTGAGGCTCGACCTCTCCGAAAACAGCACCGCTGCCCTTTGCATCCATCACTTCGATGAAGCGACGCACCACATCGTCGACGTAAACCAGGTTGATCCTGGCCTCTGGGTCGTTGATGGTGATCGGCAAATCACGGACGATGTTATGGCAGAACGTGGCGACGGCCGAATTATAATCCGGACGCGCCCACTTACCGAACACGTTAGGCAAGCGGAAGATCTGGACAGGCACGCCCTCGTCATTGGCAAGCGACCTGAGCGCATCCTCGGCATCACGCTTGCTCTTGCCGTAGGCGTTATCGAGTTCAGCCTGGGTCGAGGAAGTGTAAAGAACCGGAACCTTGCGCCCACTGGCGATGATCGCATCACACAGAAGACGGGTAAGGTCCGCATTCCCGGTATTGAACTCAGCAGGGTCCTGTGGTCGATTGACGCCGGCCAGGTGGAACACGAAGTCAGCGTTCGCTACCTTGCTTTTGAGCGATTCAGGCGCATCGGCTCGGGTGAAGCGATCCACTTCGACATCACTGCGTTCAGCCAGATGCACCAGCAGGTTCTGACCGACAAAGCCATTCGCCCCAGTAATCAAAACACGCATGGATCAGTCCTCGGGCGCTGCCAGTTCGCCGCGTTGAATGGCACGCATGAAGTCCAACTTGAGCAGCAGCTTCTGCATACCCTCGACATCGAGACGTTCGGTGTTATGCGAGTTGTAGTCTTCGGTACGGGAGATTTTAGTCTCACCCTCTTCGACAAACTTGGCATAGTTCAAATCGCGCAGATCCGGTGGCACACGGAAATAGTCGCCCATGTCCTCTGCGCAAGCCATTTCCTCACGGCTCAACAGCGCTTCGTAGAGTTTTTCACCGTGACGGGTGCCGATCACTTGAATAGGATGATCTGGCTTGTTCACTAGGGCAGTGAGGGCCTTGGCGAGGACTTCCACCGTAGCAGCGGGCGCCTTCTGGACGAACAGGTCGCCATTGTTGCCATGCTCAAATGCATACAACACCAGATCGACCGCGTCAGAAAGCGTCATCATGAAACGCGTCATGTTCGGGTCGGTCAGTGTCAATGGCTTGCCTGCGCGGATCTGCTCGATGAACAGAGGGATCACCGACCCCCGCGAGGCCATGACGTTGCCGTAGCGGGTACCACAGATAACCGTTTTGGTCTCGTCGACGTTTCGCGACTTGGCGACCATCACCTTTTCCATCATTGCCTTGGAGATGCCCATGGCGTTGATCGGGTAAACGGCCTTGTCGGTGCTCAGGCAGACAACACGCTTGACTCCGTTCTGAATCGCAGCCTCAAGAACGTTTTCAGTGCCCAGCACGTTAGTCTTGACCGCCTCCAGTGGATGGAACTCACAGGACGGAACCTGTTTCAATGCCGCCGCATGATAAATATAATCCACGCCACGGGTGGCATTGAGAATACCCTGATAATCACGCACGTCGCCAATATAAAACTTCAACTTAGGACTGGCATAGCGCTTACGCATGTCGTCCTGTTTTTTCTCATCGCGACTGAAAATGCGAATTTCTGCAATATCGCTATCCAGGAACCGCTTCAATACGGCATTGCCAAACGAACCAGTGCCCCCGGTAATCAGCAGTGTTTTACCCGTGAAAAAACTCACTTAAATTTCTCCATAAATTTAAAATCTGAATTCCCAACGGCTTGACTAGACCGCGTTTCAAGTAGCCAAACCCTACCACGATTAGCCTTTTGTGACAATTGCTCCGGGTCCGCCGATGCAAACTCTTTGAGCGCCGAAGCCACGCCCTCCACGGAAAACTCCGGGATAATATTGAGATACTGATAATACTCGTCTGGAATACCTTTCAAGCGCGTGGTCAACACAGGAACTTCCGCACACATATACTCGATCAACTTTGATGGAAACGAATAACGAGTAAATGTTTGCGCCGGGTCCCGCGTAATTGGCAAGACGGATGCAAATGCCTGCATTTTTGCCACCTCGGCCGGGCTGACCACCCCCCAGTATTTTACAGAAGGGTTTGCTGCACTGACCGACTTGAGGTATTCGACAAGGTCCCCACCACCACAGATGTGGAGTTCATAATCAATACCCGACTGGAGAAATCCCTCCACCAGCTCTTCGATCCCGTAAGACCGATTTACACCACCGGCGTAGAACACTCTTTTCTTCTCGATCACTTGATCCTGGATCGGTGGCTCAGCAGTATCGGCTATGCCCTCCAGCACCATGAACGGCACGTTTGACCACTGCGGGCAGTCGTCTACCATTGGACGACTTATCACAAACAACCCTGCGGCGCCTCGGACCAGAAAACCAAGAATCGAAGCGTCCATCTGCTTCATGAGCCGCACGAAGCGCGAGCGCTTGAGCATCACGTCCATGTAAGCAGGCAAGTCTGGCACATACACGTAATACGGCACTCGACGAAGCCTTGAAAAAATCCAGGCCGCCAAGAGGTTGGGGGTATGTGCGGCATACACGCACACCCCTAAGCGAGGCTTTCCGGATGAGAATAATCCACACAAAGCCATCACGAAACGAACAATAAGCTTCAAGCCGGGAAGGTTGATCAACGGCATTACCCGCCTGACGACTCCCGACTGCCTGGTACGTGCAGCAGGCATGAAAACATGAGGATTTCTTGGATAGGCGGATGACGCCATTGTGGACAGCGCAACCACTTCCACCCCGACACCGGATATCGCCTCAAGAAACCGAGACTCCAGCTTATGAGCGGCCACCTGCGGCATCGCATCGCCCTTGGAGTACTTGAGAAAATAGTCGTCATCGACACAGAAACCCAGCAATGTCAGATCATGCATACCACCCCCAGCGCACACTCAAAAACCTCATTGACATATCCCTACCTCCAATGCGGTGAGCCCACCCCTGTCGGCATCGAAATGAATTGCTTAGAAACGCGACCGCAAAAAACCCTGCCAGGCAACACCCTTCCAAAAAGACAATAAGGAGACCGCCGAGAAGCTCAGTATCCATCCTGCACTGACCGCCCACCAGGGCTCCCCCCCCAGAAGCAACGACAATATCTGGTGCAGCCCCCATCCCAACACAAGCGAAACACAAGCAACCAGCAAAGGCCGGATGACCGCCTTGAGCACCGTGGCTTTACTCTTGATCGATGTCGTGACAACAACGAAATACAATGCCTGGCCGAGCATGCCACCCAATGCGACACCAACCAATCCGAACCACAAAGCACCGCCATACGCCAGCACAGCACCCATCAGCGCGCAGCCGAGCGAAAGCATCGCGAGCCGACGCATCTTCCTGTGCACCTCCAGACGCTTTTGCACATACACCGCAGCGCAATTGAGAAACACACCGACAAACGCCAGCAACAACGTACCGGTTGGCGCAACTACTGATTTTCCGACTGCGCGCTCGAACAATTCAAAGCCGACTTGCCAGATCCCGCACCACAGCAAGGAAAATGCAATGATCAAGAACCCAAGAGACCCCTCTACCAGCGATGCGTCGAATCGACCCTCCTTGAACCTTTTCATGATCAAAGGGTGGACCAACATCAGCAAAGGCATACTCAAGAGCCCGCCAGCACCGACGAAGAGGTCTTTCATGGACAGGTAGGAATCGCCATTTTCCAGCCCGAGATATCCGATGACGAAACGGTCGGATGCAGCCATCATGAGCATGCCCAGCGTCCAAGGCACCAAGGCCACGCCATAGCTGAAGACTGCCTTGATATCTCCTCGTATTTTTGACGGGGCGATGCCGCGGGAAAACACTCGAAAACGATTGACGGCGAAATAAAGCATCACGCATGCCGCCGAGGCGTAACCCAGAGCAAGCGCCAGCATTGCCGCTGAATAGGTCAACCCCCCGCAGCGCTGGAGGGAAACGATGACCCCCACTTGAATGAGTGCTTGAAGGGCAACCGCCACTAACTGATGCTTGACCAGAAATCCTGCCTGGCAAACCGCCGACAGAAAAAAGAAGTAAGCTTGGCACAAGCACAACACCCACACACTCAAAAATGCATCACCCCCGCCCACGAGCACAATCGCAGCACCCGCGGCAGCAAGGGCAGTGAGAGGCCCCAGTGTCGAAACCAGAAACACGCTATGCTTCAGAAAAGAAAACTTATTACTCACCGAAGCAAAATGGTAAATGAACGCGTTACCGACCCACATCGACCCAATTTGTGCAGCAATGGCGGCACACGCCAAGCCAACAGAGTATTTCACATAGTCTTCACCTGACAGGTTCTTGTAGAGGAAGAATATAAAAAATATTGTAAGGGCTGCCGGAAGCAACTTAACAGGTATATACAGTGCAAACTTTCCCAAAAAGCCATTATTACCACTCATACCTGGAACCCTTTGCGCGACACGCCTTGCATTCCCGCCCCACCTGAGACAGCACCGCCCACAGCAGCTCGCCTCCTTGCGAACGCAGAACGACCAGATTGTTCTACCCTGTCAGTCACCTGCACCCGCGACCCCGAAACCTGGCTCGACCACTGGACGCTGCACCGTCCCTAGCGTGCCAAGCAGGAAGAAAGCGAGGACCCCGGCGCTGGGCACGATAAGAATGTCCCAGGCCAGCGCCATTGGACCAAATGCCATTAATACTGCAGAGACGGCATAGATTCTCTCTACCGAACGCGGCTGGCTCAATCGCAAGCGCCACAGACGATGAAACGCCATCATCAACATGATCATGAACGGTATGAAGAAAAGTAAACCGCCCTTCCAGAGCAGCGTCAGATAGTAGATATGCGTTGAGCTATTTTCCGATATGCTGCCTTTCAAAGGCGTGGCATCATCCCTGAGTCGCCCATAACCACTAAAGCCATTTCCGAACACGGGGCTTTTGGAGACCTCAGTGACGCTCTCGATTGCCAACTCCAAACGACCGGTCGAAAATTGATCAGCTTTTTTCAAGATTTGCACGCTCTGTTCCCGCTGCTGAACTTCGCTACGCATCTCTTCATCCGAAGCAAGACCCTCCGTCGAGGCCTCTTCCCTATCGTTGGAAATATCTGCAAGCGGTGCGACGCTGTTCAGCTCTTCAGCCAATCTCTCGATCCGCTCTGCGACATCACCCGTTGCCACCGGCTGCTCCTGCGACATGGTCTGGACAGTGGTGAACATCCGGAACTCAGACATGCCTCTGACATATAGCACCAGGAAAGCGAGTAACGTGAGCACAACGACAACCAAGGTCTTGCGCCTGATCCGGGGAACGCGCCACGCACCTACCAGCAACGTTGCAGCGATCCAAAGCAGCAAGGCCTGGGCACTTCTCGAGTCACTGCCCGCGATCAGGAACGCACCACTGAACAACGCCAAGGGCATACCGATTGAGAACACTCGCCCCCCCGGCCGGGCCAGGTAGACACCGCACACGACCAGGAACTGCAAACAAATCAAATGTGCCAGGCTCAATACGCCAAACGCAGCGAACACAGGCAAGCCGAGAAACTTGGCATTCATGTAAGCCAGTTCTAGGCCTGGATCACCAATGTAAATCCTGACCTGCTCATTCAGAGCGATGATACGTACCGTTACCACGACAACAAAGATCGAGGAAAACACCGCCAGCCAATAGACTATGGTTTCCAAACCAACGCGGCGGGATAGGGAGCGCCCCAAGAACCAAAAAGACGGTGCAAACATGATCAGCACTAATGAAAAGAAGTGCCGGACCAACTCACCATCTGGTTTCAGATGATTGACAACCAGAATAGATACGATACCGAGAACCAACGAGGTAACGTAGAGGATGGACATCTTCCCAAGGCCATCAAAAAACGCCAACGCCACTAACGGCGCAAGCAGAAATACTGGATTGATGTCGTAGTTCAATAATGAAAATAAAATGATAGGCGTAGAGAGAGCCGCAGCAATCAGTACTACCCATACATCACTGACCCGCCTGACGTTTACTGCATACTGCATTTCATCCACCCAAGAAGCTGACAAACCAAAGCCATGTTTATCGCCTGGCAAAGCCAATATTGAACATGCATCGACGCCCTTCAGCCCCCATAGCCCCTGAAAGACGACATCAACAAATCCAACCGTATTGCAGCGCTACCAAAAAACTCAAGCGGGGGAAGCGTGCCGACCTGATCACCTTCAAAGCCAAGTCGCGCCCGCCCAAGACAAGGGGAGCATCTTAATCTTCGTGAACGCTTTTTTCTAGGCCGCCACTCGCGTGACTGGAAAATACTTGTCGCTCCTGAGAGCATCCAAGAGCCGCAGAGCATGAGAGACACTGGCTGCGCAGAGACGCGCAGCTCATCAACGCTTGCGTGACACCCTGGCAATGCCACCCAGCAGAGGCCCCAAGGCGAGACCGAGAACAAACGCAGCAAGCACCGGCAGCGCTACCGGCACATCAGGAAGCGACCAGCCAAACATCGCAAGCGAAACAATCTGCTGATTCTCCAGCACAAACATGACAGTAACTACTAACAAGAAGCTCAAAAAGATCACTACGGCAAGGCGGCTTAAACGACGCATGCTATTCCTCACGGCTGGATGGAATCGTGAGCTTCGTCTTCATTGACCCGATCCCGCAACTCCTTCCCCGGCTTGAAATGCGGCACATACTTGCCTTCAAGACTCACCGACTGCCCAGTCTTAGGATTACGCCCAACCCGCGGCGCACGATAATGCAGGGAAAAGCTGCCAAAGCCACGGATCTCGATGCGATCCCCGGTCGCCAGGCATTGGGACATCTGTTCAAGCATGGTCTTGATGGCCAACTCTACATCCTTGGACGAGAGCAACCCCTGATGGGTGACAATACGTTCGATCAGCTCCGACTTCGTCATATTTTTCCCTTCGTTATCAAGCAGCTAGATCATTGCTTAACCAGTTTGTAGCACGCTTGGAAGGATTTGAACAGGGTGCATCTTGACTTGATAAAAAAATTCAAGATCTGCGCATGACACCAACCCTAGGCCAACACCGGCAGGAACGCCGCAGCGGCAAGGCTCCGGGGAGAGGAGGGAAATCAAAGACATAAAAAAGGGCGACCCGAGGGTCGCCCTTTTTACCGATCAAACAGAACTCAGTTCTGCTTGGCCATTGCTTCGCGCAGCAGCGCAGCCATGGTGGTATCGGCAGCAGCTTCCGGAGCGGTGTTTTTCAGGCTCTGGATTGCTTCGCGCTCTTCAGCATCGTCCTTCGACTTGATGGACAGGCTGATGACGCGGGACTTGCGGTCAACGCTGATGATCTTGGCTTCGATCTCTTCGCCTTCCTTCAGGACGTTACGCGCGTCTTCAACGCGGTCACGGCTGATTTCGGAAGCTTTCAGAGTAGCTTCGATGTCGTCGGCCAGAGTGACGATGGCGCCCTTGGCGTCAACTTCCTTCACGATGCCCTTGACGATTGCACCCTTGTCGTTGACAGCAACGAAGTTGGAGAACGGATCGTCTTCCAGCTGCTTGATGCCCAGGGAGATGCGCTCGCGCTCTGGATCAACCGACAGGATGACGGTTTCCAGCTCGTCGCCCTTCTTGAAACGACGTACGGCTTCTTCGCCGGTTTCGTTCCAGGAAATGTCGGACAGGTGAACCAGACCGTCGATGCCGCCGTCCAGGCCGATGAAGATACCGAAGTCGGTGATCGACTTGATGGTACCGGTGATCTTGTCACCCTTGTTGAACTGGCCGGAGAAGTCTTCCCATGGGTTGGATTTGCACTGCTTGATACCCAGGGAGATACGACGACGCTCTTCGTCGATGTCCAGAACCATGACTTCCACTTCGTCGCCAACCTGAACGACTTTCGACGGGTGGATGTTCTTGTTGGTCCAGTCCATTTCGGAAACGTGTACCAGACCTTCGACACCCTCTTCCAGCTCGGCGAAGCAGCCGTAGTCGGTCAGGTTGGTGACGCGAGCGGTAACACGAGTACCTTCTGGGTAGCGGGAAGTGATAGCAACCCACGGATCTTCGCCCATCTGCTTCAGACCCAGCGAAACGCGGTTGCGCTCACGGTCGAACTTCAGAACGCGGACATCAACTTCGTCACCAACGTTGACGATTTCCGACGGGTGCTTGATGCGCTTCCAGGCCATGTCGGTGATGTGCAGCAGGCCGTCGATGCCGCCCAGGTCCACGAAGGCGCCGTAGTCGGTGAGGTTCTTGACGATACCTTTGACCTGTTGGCCTTCCTGCAGGGTTTCCAGCAGGGCTTCGCGCTCGGCGCTGTTCTCGGCTTCCAGCACGCTGCGACGGGAAACGACAACGTTGTTGCGCTTCTGGTCCAGCTTGATGACCTTGAATTCCAGCTCTTTGCCTTCCAGGTGGGTGGTGTCGCGCACTGGGCGGACATCAACCAGGGAGCCCGGCAGGAACGCACGGATGCCGTTAACGTCGACAGTGAAGCCGCCCTTAACCTTACCGTTGATAACGCCCTTGACCACTTCTTCGGCAGCGAAAGCAGCTTCCAGAACAATCCAGCACTCGGCGCGCTTGGCTTTTTCACGGGACAGCTTGGTTTCGCCAAAGCCGTCTTCGACCGCGTCCAGCGCAACGTGAACTTCGTCACCGACCTTGATGGTCAGCTCGCCAGCTTCGTTGTAGAACTGCTCGAGCGGGATGACGCCCTCGGACTTCAGACCAGCGTGAACGGTAACCCAGTCGCCGTCGATGTCGACAACGATACCGGTGATGATTGCGCCCGGCTGAAGATTGAGGGTTTTCAGGCTTTCTTCAAAGAGTTCTGCAAAGCTTTCGCTCATTTTAATTCCTGTAAATTCGGGCGAGACAGACGCCCATCGCCACATTCCAGACAATGTGGGTTTCGTTTAAGTAAAGGAAAGCGGGCAGGACGTTGACTGGTGCCCCTGCCTGCTTTCCTGGCGATCAGAGCAGCTCGCGCAATGCGAGCTCGCTTCTGATCCGTTGCAGCACCTGCTCGATGGACAACTCGGTAGAGTCCAGCTGGATTGCATCGGCCGCCGGCTTGAGCGGGGCCACTGCGCGCTGGGTGTCGCGCTCATCGCGCGCACGAATCTCATCTAGCAGACTCGACAGACTAACATCTTCGCCTTTGCCCTTCAACTGCAGGTAACGGCGGCGGGCGCGTTCCTCGGCACTGGCAGTGAGAAACACCTTCAGTGGTGCATCGGGAAACACCACGGTGCCCATGTCACGACCGTCGGCGATCAAACCCGGCGCCTCGCGGAAGGCGCGCTGGCGCTGCAGCAGCGCCTCGCGCACCGCTGGCAGAGAAGCGACCATCGAGGCGCCCGCCCCCACCGTTTCGGTACGGATCACATTGCTCACATCCTCACCTTCGAGAATGATCTGCTGCAGCTTGCCCGGCTCGGCAGCGATGAACTGCACGTCCAGGTGGGCGGCAAGCGCCTTGAGCAACTCTTCGTTGGTCAGGTCGACGCCATGGTTCGAGGCGTTGAACGCCAGCAGGCGATACAACGCTCCGGAATCCAGCAGCCGCCAGCCAAGCTCGCGTGCCAGCAGGCCAGCGACCGTGCCCTTGCCCGAGCCGCTTGGCCCGTCGATGGTGATGACCGGGGCCTGCGAATTCACGACTTGCCCTCTTGCGCCACGCGGATGCCGACTTCGGCGCAAAGCGCCAGGAAGTTGGGGAAGGAGGTGGCGACGTTGGCGCAGTCGTGAATACGGATCGGCGCACTGGCACGCAGCGAGGCAATGCTGAAGGCCATGGAGATCCGGTGATCACCGTGACCGTGGACCTCACCGCCACCAATCTGGCCGCCGTCGATGATGATGCCGTCCGGGGTCGGCTCGCACTTCACGCCCAGGGCGATCAGGCCATCAGCCATGACCTGGATACGGTCCGACTCCTTGACCCGCAGCTCCTCGGCGCCACGCAGCACGGTACGCCCCTCGGCGCAGGCCGCAGCGACGAAGAGCACTGGGAATTCGTCAATGGCCAGCGGCACCAGCTCTTCCGGAATCTCGATACCCTTGAGTTTCGCGCCACGCACGCGCAAGTCGGCGACAGGCTCGCCACCAACTTCACGCTGGTTCTCCAGGGTGATGTCCCCCCCCATCAGGCGCAGGATGTCGATTACGCCGGTGCGGGTCGGGTTGATGCCGACGTGCTCCAGCACCAGTTCCGAACCTTCGGCGATGGACGCTGCGACCAGGAAGAAGGCCGAGGACGAGATATCGGCTGGCACTTCGATCCGAGTGGCAGTCAGCTTGCCGCCGGACTGTAGCGAGGCGACAGGACCATTGCTCTGCACGCTGTAGCCGAAGCCGCGCAGCATGCGCTCGGTGTGATCGCGGGTCGGTGCCGGCTCGGTGACGGTGGTAGTGCCTTCGGCGTACAGGCCAGCCAGCAGCAGGCAGGACTTAACCTGGGCACTGGCCATCGGCAGGGTGTAGTTCAGCGCCTTGAGCTTCTGGCCACCGCGAATGGTCAGCGGTGGGCGCCCCTCGGGGCCGGTCTCGACCACGGCGCCCATCTCGCGCAACGGATTGGCCACGCGGTTCATCGGACGCTTGGACAGCGAAGCGTCACCGGTCATGGTCACGTCGAACGGCTGTGCGGCCAGCAGGCCCGACAGCAGGCGCATCGAGGTCCCGGAGTTACCCAGGTAGATCGGACCAGGTGGCGGCTTCAGGCCGTGCAGGCCGACACCATGAATGGTGACGCGGCCGTGGTGCGGCCCCTCGATGACGACGCCCATGTCGCGGAAGGCTTGCAAGGTCGCCAGGGCGTCTTCGCCCTCGAGGAAGCCTTCGACTTCAGTGGTGCCCTCGGCCAGCGAGCCGAGCATGATCGAGCGGTGAGAAATCGATTTGTCGCCCGGTACGCGAATCCGTCCGGACACGCGGCCACCAGGTTGGGCCAGGAAGATCAGGTCGTTGGCGTTCATAGCGTCCACATAGGCCCGGCGGGCCAGGATTTTACTGAAATGCTCGCGGGCGACCCGAGCGCGGGTGAATACACCCAGCAGCTGGTGCCCGTCCCCTGCATCGACCGCGTCGCGCAAGGCGTCGAGATCACTGCGAAATGTATCCAGCGTGCGCAGGACAGCGTCGCGATTGGCGAGGAAGATGTCATGCCACATGATCGGGTCGCTGCCGGCGATTCTCGTGAAATCGCGGAACCCTCCCGCAGCGTACCGGAAGATGTCGAGGTTTTCATTGCGTTTGGCCAGCGAATCCACCAGGCCGAACGCCAGCAGGTGCGGAAGGTGGCTAGTGGCCGCCAGGACTTCGTCATGACGCTCGACCGGCATGTGCTCGACATCGGCCTCCAGCGCGCGCCACAGGCGATCGACCAGGGCCAGGGCTGCCGGATCGGTTTCAGCGAGCGGCGTGAGGATCACCTTGTGACGACGGAACAGTGCAGCATTGGAAGCCTCCACACCGCTCTGCTCGGAACCTGCGATCGGATGACCTGGCACGAAATGCGCCAGACGCTCGCCGAACACGGCCCGCGCGGCACGCACCACATTGCCCTTGGCGCTGCCGACATCGGTGATCACCGCCGCCCCCAGGTCGAGCGGTGCCAGGCGAGCCAGAAGCTTTTCCATGGCCAGGATCGGTACCGCCAGCTGGATGACGTCGGCACCGACACAGGCGACGGCAAGATCCTCTTCGCAGCGGTCGACCACGCCGAGGGCGACAGCCTGCTTGCGCGACTGAGCATCCAGGTCGACACCGACCACTTCACGGCACAGGCCGCTTTCACGCAGGCCTTTGGCGAAGGAACCACCGATCAGGCCCAGGCCGACGACGACCAGACGATTGATGAGCGGTACGGGTTTGTTTACAGCATTAACCACGAGTGCGAACCCTGTTCAGAACAGCAACATGTGCCAAATTACAGCCTACAGACGGGCAGGACGAACCCGCACTTAGGTCCGACGCCACTCTCACGGGCAACGTGAAACCTGTGGGAGCGGGCTGGTCCCGCGATGCAGCGCAAAGCGCCCCCACCCACGGGCAACAATAAATTCAGAGCACCGCCTTCGGATAAGACCCCAGAACCTTCAACGCCACGGCCTCCTGGCTGATCTTCTCCAGCACCGCCTTGATCAACGGATCGCGGTGGTGGCCAACGAAGTCGATGAAGAACACGTAGGTCCACTTGCCGCTGCGCGACGGGCGGGTCTCGATGCGGGTCAGGTCGATGCCGTTATCGTGGAATGGCACCAGCAGCTCATGCAGCGCGCCTGGCTTGTTGCTCATCGAAACGATGATCGAGGTCTTGTCGTCGCCGGTCGGCGGCACTTCCTGGTTGCCGATCATCAGGAAGCGCGTGGAGTTGTCCGGACGGTCCTCGATCTTCTCGGCCAGACGGGTCAAACCATACAGGTTGGCTGCCATGTCACCGGCGATCGCCGCCGAGTTCCACTCACCCTTGACCCGCTTGGCCGCCTCGGCATTGCTAGAAACTGCAACGCGCTCGACGTTCGGGTAGTGCGCGTCCAGCCACTTGCGGCACTGGGCCAACGATTGGGCGTGCGAGTAGATACGGGTGATGCTGTCGGTCTTGGTGTTTTCGCCCACCAGCAGGTGGTGGTGGATGCGTAGCTCGACCTCGCCACAGATCACCATGTCGTGCTCAAGGAAGCTGTCCAGCGTGTGGCTGACCGCGCCTTCGGTGGAGTTTTCCACCGGCACCACGCCGAAGTTGACCGCGCCGGCCGCCACTTCGCGGAACACTTCATCGATGGCCGCCATCGGACGGCTGATCACCGCATGACCGAAATGCTTCATGGCCGCAGCCTGGGTGAAGGTGCCCTCGGGGCCGAGGTAGGCAATCTTCAACGGCTCTTCCAGGGCCAGGCACGACGACATGATTTCGCGGAACAGACGCGCCATCTCCTCGTTACCCAACGGCCCCTTGTTTCGCTCCATGACGCGCTTGAGCACTGCGGCCTCACGCTCGGGACGGTAGAACACCGGCTTCTCGCCTTCGGCGAGCGAAGCGGTCTTGACCCGCGCCACCTCTTCGGCGCAGCGGGCGCGATCGCTGATCAGCTCGAGGATTTTCTCGTCGAGACTGTCAATGCGAACGCGCAGGGCCTTGAGTTCCTGTTCGGACATCAGCCGTGCTCCTTCTCGAATTCGGCCATGTAGGCCACCAGGGCTTCCACCGCATCCAGCCCCAGCGCGTTGTAGATCGAGGCACGCATGCCACCGACCGAACGATGGCCCTTGAGATTGAGCAGGCCGCGGGCGTCGGCACCGGCGAGGAATGCCTTGTCCAGGCGCTCGTCGGCGAGACGGAACGGCACGTTCATCCAAGAGCGGGCGTTGTGGCTGATCGGGTTGGTGTAGAACTCGCTGGCGTCGATGAAACCGTACAGACGATCTTTCTTCGCACGGTTGCGCTGCTCCATGGCCTCGACGCCGCCCTGCTCCTTGAGCCACTCGAACACCAGGCCCGACAGATACCAGGAGTAGGTGGCCGGGGTGTTGTACATCGAACCATTATCGGCCGAGATCTTGTAGTCGAGCATGGTCGGGCAGGTGCTGCGCGCGCGACCGAGCAGGTCTTCGCGCACGATGACCACTACCAGGCCGCTCGGGCCGATGTTCTTTTGCGCACCGGCGTAGATCAGGCCGTACTGCGACACGTCGATCGGGCGCGAGAGGATGTCGGACGACATGTCGACCACCAGCGGAACATCACCGGTTTCAGGCACCCAGTCGAACTGCAGGCCGCCGATGGTTTCGTTGGAGGCGTAGTGAACGTACGCAGCCCCTGGGGTCAGTTTCCACTCGTTCTGGCCAGGAATGGCCAGGTAATCGTAGGGCTTGGCACTGGCGGCAATGTTGACATTGCCGAACCGGCGCCCTTCCTCGATGGCTTTCTTCGACCAGATACCGGTTTCGATGTAGTCGGCGGTGGCGTTTTCCGGCAGCAGGTTCAGCGGGATCTCGGCGAACTGCTGGCTGGCACCGCCCTGCAGGAACAGCACCTTGTAGTTCGAGGGAATGGTCAGCAGATCACGCAGGTCTTGCTCGGCCTTTTCAGCGATCGCCACGTAGTCATCGCTGCGGTGGCTCATTTCCATCACTGACAAGCCCTTGCCGCGCCAGTCCAGCATTTCGGCCTGAGCACGCTGCAGCACAGCGTCGGGAAGCGCGGCAGGGCCTGCGCAGAAGTTAAAGGCTCGTTTGCTCACATCCACTCTCGCTCTAATAGAACAAAATCTAACCAGCTGGTTCAGCGGTAATCCTGTGGGAGCGGGCAAGCCCGCTCCCACAGAAACCAGACGTTGCCGTCGCTAATCAGTCAAACGGGGCGACCTTGGTCGCCCCGTTCGGGTAGTGCACTGGCTTAGTCCTGCGGCGCCTCTTCGGTGCCTGCGGCGTCTTCGCCAGCCGTGTCCAGCGCGTCGTTGTCGACGCCCTCCTCGTCCGCCTCGACGATGTCGTCGAGCTCGTCCTCGGACGGTTCCTGGATACGCTCCAGCCCCACCAGCGTCTCGTCGCTGGCCAGCTTGATCAGCGTCACACCCTGGGTGTTACGGCTCAGACTGGAGACCTCGCCAACCCGTGTACGCACCAGCGTACCCTGATCGGAAATCAGCATGATCTCCTCGCCTTCCTGAACCTGGATGGCACCGATCAGCAAACCGTTGCGCCCTTTGGTACCCATGGCGATCACACCCTGCCCGCCGCGGCCGCGACGCGGGAACTTGGACAGCGGAGTACGCTTGCCGAAGCCACGCTCGGAGGCGGTAAGGATCTGTGCGCCGGACTCGGGGATCAGCATGGAAATCACTTCCTGCCCCTTGCCCAGCCTCATGCCACGCACACCGCGCGCAGTGCGGCCCATCTCGCGAACCACGCTCTCGGCGAAGCGAATCACCTTGCCGGCGTTGGAGAACATCATGACTTCTTTCGCGCCATCGGTGATGGCAGCAGCGATCAGGGTGTCACCTTCCTTCAGCTTGAGCGCGATCAGGCCGTTGGAGCGTGGGCGAGCGAACTGCACCAGCGGGGTCTTCTTGACGGTGCCGGAAGCGGTCGCCATGAAGATGTAGGCGCCGGTAGGCTCGGCGACCAACTCCGGCGTATCGCCGTCTTCTTCGTCGATCTCTTCCGGCTCGATCACTTCGCCTTCGAGCACCGCGTCTTCCGCCTCGTCGATCTCTTCGTCGAGGTCGGCGCTCTGCTGCAGGGCTTCGAGATCGATCTGCAGCATCGCGGTGATGCGCTCGCCGTCTTCCAGCGGCAGCAGGTTGACCATCGGGCGCCCACGCGCGGCGCGGGAGGCTTCAGGGATGTCGTAGGTCTTGAGCCAGTACACCTTGCCCTTGCTCGAGAACAGCAGCAGCGTGGCGTGGCTGTTGGCGACCAGCAGGTGTTCGATGTAGTCCTCGTCCTTCACGCCGGTGGCCGACTTGCCCTTGCCGCCACGGCGCTGGGCCTGGTAAGCGGACAACGGCTGGGTCTTGGCATAGCCACCATGGGAGATGGTCACCACACGCTCTTCTTCGGGGATCATGTCGCCGTAGTTGAGGTCGTGACGGGCATCGAGGATCTGGGTACGACGGGCATCGCCGTACTCGGCGCGGATCGCTTCGAGCTCTTCGCGGATCACTTCCATCAGGCGCTGGGCGCTGTTGAGGATGCGGATCAACTCGCCGATCTGCTCAAGGATCTCCTGGTACTCGGCCAGCAGCTTCTCGTGCTCCAGGCCAGTCAGACGGTGCAGACGCAGGTCGAGAATGGCCTGGGCCTGTTCAGGCGACAGCCAGTACTTGCCATCACGCAGGCCATACTGCTCCGGCAGGTCTTCCGGACGGCAGGAGTCGGCGCCGGCGCGCTCGACCATAACCTGCACGGCACTGGATTCCCACGGCGTGCCGATCAGGGCTTCCTTGGCTTCCGACGGCGTCGGCGAGGCCTTGATCAGGGCAATGACCGGATCGATGTTGGACAGCGCGACGGCCTGACCTTCGAGGATGTGCCCACGCTCGCGCGCCTTGCGCAATTCGAACACGGTGCGACGGGTGACCACTTCGCGACGGTGACGAACGAAGGCCTCGAGCAGGTCTTTCAGGTTCAGCAACCGAGGACGACCGTCGATCAGCGCGACGACGTTGATACCGAACACGCTCTGCAGTTGGGTCTGCTGATAGAGGTTGTTGAGCACCACCTCCGGCACCTCGCCGCGACGCAGCTCGATGACGATGCGCATGCCGTCCTTGTCGGACTCGTCGCGCAGCTCGGTGATGCCTTCGATCTTCTTCTCTTTGACCAGCTCGGCGATCTTTTCGATCAGACGCGCCTTGTTCAGTTGGTACGGCAGCTCGGTGACGACGATCTGCTGACGGCCACCGACCTTGTCGATGTCTTCGATCTCGGAACGGGCACGCATGTAGATGCGGCCACGACCGGTGCGATAGGCCTCGATGATGCCCTGGCGACCGTTGATGATGCCGGCAGTCGGGAAGTCCGGGCCTGGGATGAACTGCATCAGCTCATCGACGGTGACCTCGGGGTTGTCGATCAGCGCCAGGCAGCCATCGATGACCTCGCCCAGGTTGTGCGGCGGAATGTTGGTCGCCATGCCCACGGCAATACCGCTGGAGCCGTTGACCAGCAAATTGGGGATCTTGGTCGGCATGACAGCCGGGATCTGCTCGGTGCCGTCGTAGTTGGGCACCCAGTCGACCGTTTCCTTGTGCAGATCGGCCAGCAGCTCGTGAGCCAGCTTGGTCATGCGCACTTCGGTGTATCGCATGGCCGCGGCGTTGTCGCCGTCCACCGAACCGAAGTTGCCTTGGCCATCGACCAGCAGATAGCGCAGCGAGAACGGCTGCGCCATGCGCACGATGGTGTCGTACACAGCAGTATCGCCGTGCGGGTGGTATTTACCGATGACGTCACCGACCACACGGGCGGACTTCTTGTACGGCTTGTTCCAGTCGTTGCCCAGCTCGCTCATCGCGTACAGGACGCGGCGATGCACAGGCTTCAAGCCGTCACGCGCATCGGGCAGCGCTCGCCCGACAATCACGCTCATCGCGTAGTCGAGGTAGGACTGTCTCAGTTCGTCTTCGATATTGACCGGGAGGATTTCTTTGGCCAGTTCGCCCATGAGAAGCCTGATTCCTTTTTCTGGTGAAACTTCGCCATATCCATCGGTGGACGAACGAAGCTCGTCGCCGCAGCGTTCGACAGTGCGACGACATACGACAAATCAATGAGTTGTGCCCAGGATCTGCGCAATGAAGGCCGCGGAAAAGAGCGGCCTTGGAAACTGTCGGATGGTATCACAAAGGGTTGGCGGGTGGGAGATGGGGCAGGATGCCACTGAAGCGGAAAGTCCCGAGCGCCATCCCCCTCGCGAAAACACTCAATGCAAGCGCTTGCGACACATCAACTGGGCGATTTTTGCAGCGTCCGGGCGCTCGACAATACCTTTTTCGGTCACGATCACGTCGATCAGATCCGCAGGGGTCACATCGAAAACAGTGTTGAACACCTCGACATCCGCAGCAACCCGCTTCCCGGCCACTTCCAGCAACTCGTCTGCTTCGCGCTCTTCGAGAGGGATGTCATCACCGCTGGCGAGGTTGAGGTCAATGCTGGTACTCGATGCCACCACCATGAAACGTACGCCGTGGTGCATGGCGGAGACCGCCAGCTGGTATGTGCCGATCTTGCTCGCCATGTCGCCATTGGCCGCGATGCAATCGGCACCGACCACAACCCAGGTGATGCCCTTGGTCTTCATCAGGTGCGCCAGCGCCGAGTCTGCACACAACGTGACCGGTATCCCCTCACGGGACAGCTCCCAGGCCGTCAGGCGCGATCCGTGCAACCAGGGGCGGGTTTCTGCGGCATAGACGCGCTCGACCATACCCTCCAGATAGGCGGCGTGGATCACCCCCAACGCAGTGCCGAAACCACCGCTGGCCAACGCACCAGCATTGCCGTAGGTCAGCAAGGTCTGCTCGCTGCCCTGGTGGCGACGGATCTGCTCGATACCGCTCTGCGCCATGGTCAGGTTGGCTTCGCGATCGCTGTCTTGGATCGCCACAGCTTCAGCCTCCATGGCTGCGAGCACGTCCTCGTCGGGGCGCAACCGCTGCAGGCGCTCGCGCATGCGGTTGAGTGCCCAGAACAGGTTGGCAGCAGTCGGTCGCGCCTCGGCCAGTTCGAGGAAGTCTTCTTCCAGCGCCTGCTCCCAGTCATCGTCCTCGGCCAGGCGTTGACGCAGCGCAAGCACCAGCCCATAGGCAGCACTGATGCCTATGGCAGCCGCACCCCGCACCGCCATGCCACGGATCGCCTGGACCACGGAGGCCACATCGACGCAGGTCAGCCAGTGCTCGCGGGTCGGTAGCAGACGCTGGTCGAGCAGATGCAGGGTGCCATCACGCCACTGGATGCTGGTCACCTTCTCCGCCGCCAAAAGTCGCTCGCGCATCGCCTCTCCCCGCAATTCACTGATCAAAAGCGGACGATTATAGCGAGCCTCGGGCGCAGGCGCTCGGGTATACTGCGCGTTCCATTTAACGGAACCCGGTAGCCTGCCTATGCTTTCAGCCTCTTCGCCGCTCGACCTGCTACTCGCACCCCGCTGGCTGGTGCCCGTGGAGCCGGCCGGCGTGGCGCTCGAAGGGCACGCCCTGGGTATCCGGGACGGGCTGATTGCCTGGATCGGCCCCCGCGAGCGGGCACCACAGGCACGCGAGGTGCGCGAGCTGCCCGACTGCGTGCTCACTCCGGGGCTGGTCAACGCCCACGGGCACGCCGCCATGACCCTGTTCCGCGGCCTGGCCGACGACCTGCCGCTGATGACCTGGCTGCAGGAGCACATCTGGCCGGCCGAGGGGCGCTGGGTCGACGAAGCCTTCGTGCGCGACGGCACCGACCTGGCAATCGCCGAGCAGCTCAAGGGTGGCATCACCTGCTTTGCCGACATGTACTTTTTCCCCCGCGAAGCCTGTGACCGCGTGCACCGCAGCGGCATCCGCGCCCAGGTGGCCGTGCCGTTGCTGGACTTCCCCATCCCCGGTGCGCGCACCACCGACGAGGCCCTGCACCTGGCCATCGAGCTGTTCGGCGACCTGCGCCATCACCCGCGCATCAGTGTCGCCCTCGGCCCCCATGCCCCGTATACAGTCAATGACGAGAATCTGGAGAAGATCCGGGTCATCGCCGACCAGCTCGACGCGCCGCTGCACATGCACATCCACGAGACCGCCGGCGAGGTCGAGCGGGCCGTGGCCGAGCACGGCGAACGCCCACTGGTACGCCTGGCGCGCCTCGGCCTGCTGGGTCCGCGCCTGCAAGCCGTGCACATGACCCAGATCAGCGACGACGACCTTGCCCTGTTGGTAGAAAGCAACACCAGCGTGGTGCACTGCCCGGAATCCAACCTCAAGCTGGCCAGCGGCTTCTGCCCGGTCGAACGCTTGTGGCAGGCCGGGGTCAACGTCGCCGTGGGCACCGACGGTGCCGCCAGCAACAACGACCTCGACCTGCTTGGCGAAACCCGGACCGCAGCATTGCTGGCCAAGGCCGTCGCAGGTTCGGCCACGGCCCTGGACGCCCACCGCGCCCTGCGCATGGCCACGCTCAACGGCGCCCGCGCCCTGGGGCTGGAAGCAAGCATCGGGTCGCTAGAGGTGGGCAAGGCCGCGGACATCACCGCCTTCGACCTCTCGGGCCTGGCCCAGCAACCGGTGCACGACCCGGTTTCGCAACTGATCTACGCCACCGGCCGCGACTGCGTGCGCCACGTCTGGGTCGCGGGCCACCACCTGCTCGACGACAGGCGCCTGACCCAGATGGACGAAGCCGCACTGTTCGACACCGCCCGCACCTGGGGAGCGCGCATTCGCGCTGGCAAAGAATGACCGGCCGGCAGCTGCGGCTGCCGCCTGAGACACCTTTTATCGAAGTTTTCAGAGGATCTGTTCAATGAGCAACGTCGACCGCGCCGAAATCGCCAAGTTCGAGGCCCTGGCTCACCGCTGGTGGGACCGCGAGAGCGAGTTCAAGCCCCTGCACGAGATCAACCCGCTGCGGGTCAACTGGATCGACGAGCGCGCCAGCCTCGCCGGCAAGAAGATACTGGACGTCGGCTGCGGCGGCGGCATCCTCAGCGAGGCAATGGCCCTGCGCGGCGCCACCGTGACCGGTATCGACATGGGCGAAGCACCACTGGCCGTGGCGCGCCTGCACCAGCTGGAATCGGGGGTCGAGGTCGAGTACCGGCAAATCACCGCTGAAGCGCTCGCAGAAGAGCTGCCTGGCCAGTTCGACGTGGTCACCTGCCTGGAAATGCTCGAACACGTACCCGACCCCTCCTCGGTGATCCGCGCCTGCCATCGCCTGGTCAAGCCCGGCGGCCAGGTGTTCTTCTCCACCATCAACCGCAACCCCAAAGCCTACTTGCTGGCGATCATCGGCGCCGAGTACATCCTCAAGATGCTGCCGCGCGGCACCCATGACTTCAAGAAATTCATCCGGCCATCGGAGCTCGGCGCCTGGAGCCGTGTTGCCGGCCTCGAAGTGAAGGACATCATCGGCCTCACCTACAATCCGCTGACCAAGCACTACAAGCTGGCCAGCGACGTCGATGTCAACTACATGATCCAGACCCTGCGCGAGGAATGAGCATGCGCCTGCGAGCAGTACTCTTCGACATGGACGGTACCCTGCTGGACACCGCGCCAGACTTCATCGCCATCTGCCAGGCCATGCTCGCCGAACGCGGGCTGCCGGCCGTGGACGACCAGTTGATCCGCGGCGTGATCTCCGGCGGCGCCCGGGCAATGGTCGCCACCACTTTCGCCATGAGCCCTGATGCCGAAGGCTTCGAAGCCCTGCGCCTGGAGTTTCTCGATCGCTACCAGCGTGACTGCGCGGTGCACAGCAAGCTGTTCGAGGGCATGGCTGAATTGCTGGACGACATCGAGAAAGGCAACCTGCTGTGGGGCGTGGTCACCAACAAGCCGGTACGCTTCGCCGAGCCGATCATGCAGCAGCTTGGCCTGGCCGAGCGCTCGGCGCTGCTGATCTGCCCCGATCACGTGAAGAACAGCAAGCCCGACCCCGAGCCGCTGATCCTCGCCTGCAAGACGCTTGACCTGGATCCGGCCAGCGTACTGTTCGTCGGCGACGATCTGCGTGATATCGAATCCGGCCGCGATGCCGGCACCCGTACCGCAGCCGTGCGCTACGGCTATATTCATCCAGAGGACAACCCCAACAACTGGGGCGCCGACGTGGTGGTGGACCACCCGCTGGACCTGCGCAAGGTGATCGACAGTGCGTTGTGCGGCTGCTGAGCTGTAAGGGCTGGCAGCACACACAGGGATAAAAACAGGGAATTCTCAATGTTCGACTACATCGCCCGCCCCGACCTGCTCAAGGGTCGGGTCATTCTTGTCACCGGCGCTGGCCGCGGCATCGGCGCTGCCGCCGCCAAGGCCTATGCAGCACTGGGGGCCACCGTGCTGCTGCTGGGCAAGACCGAGGCCAACCTCAACGAGGTCTACGACCAGATCGAGGCTGCCGGCCACCCACAACCCGTGGTGATCCCGTTCAACCTGGAAACCGCCCTGCCCCATCAGTACGACGAACTGGCGGTGATGGTCGAAGAACAGTTCGGGCGCCTCGACGGCCTGCTCAACAACGCGTCGATCATCGGCCCGCGTACGCCGCTGGAGCAATTGTCGGGCGACAACTTCATGCGCGTGATGCACATCAACGTCAACGCGACCTTCATGCTGACCAGCACATTGCTGCCGCTGCTCAAGTTGTCCGAGGACGCGTCGGTGGTGTTCACCTCGTCGAGCGTGGGGCGCAAGGGCCGGGCCTACTGGGGCGCCTATGGCGTGTCGAAGTTCGCCACCGAAGGCCTGATGCAGACCCTGGCCGACGAACTGGAAGGCGTGGCGCCGGTGCGCGCCAACAGCATCAACCCGGGTGCCACGCGCACGGCGATGCGAGCGCTCGCCTATCCCAGCGAGAACCCGCAGGACAATCCGCTGCCCGAAGACATCATGCCGGTGTACCTGTACCTGATGGGCCCTGACAGCAGCGGCGTGAACGGACAGGCGTTCAACGCCCAATAAACGCCGGCAACTGCACCAGCCTCATCTCGGCAAGCGCGCGATGAGGCCGGGCACCTGATCAGCCAGCCGCCAACACCGGCTTGCTGAAGGTCTGACGCTGCACAGGCTCCATTGCCAGGCAACGCTCCAGGAACAGGTACATGCAGTCGTAGCTCTTGCAGATTGCCTTGCGCAGTTGCGCCTGCAATTCCTCGGAAGGGTTCTCGCCCACCAGCGTGCAGATGATCTCCAGCGCCTCCCATGGGTGAGCATCATCGTACTCGGCGTGCAGATCCAGCCACCTCATGGCCGCCTTGGACTCTTTGTCACCTTGCTGGATGAAGGCCTGCGCGTAGTCCGTGTCGGGATACACCTTCGCCGACCACTCGCCCGTCGCCCCTTCGATCGCATAGTTGGTCGCGGCCATCGCAATGGCCAGGGACTCGGTCGCACAGACACGCCAGCACCAATCATTCAAGCCGTTCAGCTCAGGCGGAACATCCTGGGCCTGCAAGTCCTTCAGGGTAATGTCGTGCGCCTTGCACCACTTGACCCAATGGTCGGCATGATTGAGTTCGACCCGGATATTGCGTATCAACCAACGCCGCGCCATATCCTCGCCCTGGCTTCGGCCGTAGCGGGTCTTGGTGAGATTGTGGGCCATGTACAACGAGAACTGTTCGACCACCGGCCAACCACCGATCAAGTACTGGCGGATGGTCTTCTTGCTCAGTTTGCCGTCGCTCAGGCGCTGGTAGATCTCATGCTCGACCACCCTGCGCTTGCTCTCGGCGCAATCATCGATCATTTTCTGCGCCCAGTCGGGATAGCTCTTGGCGTCCATCAATGGACCGATCCGAACGAATGCTTCAATCACTGTCAGCTCCTTGATTCCCTGTGATTTTCCGGACGGCTACTGGTATCAGCGGAAGGTCCCTGGCGCCCGGTGCAACAGGGGCCTTACTGCAATCCGTTGTCGCTGGAGGCTGCCACAGGTGAACACCTGCGGCCGCTCGATCAGATAACCCTGGGCGAAATCCACGCCGATCTCCTGCAGCGCCTGCTCGATCAACGGCGTTTCGACGAACTCGGCGATGGTGCGCTTACCCATGACATGGCCGATATGGTTGATCACCTCCACCATAGCCCTGTTAATGGGATCGTCGAGCATATCTTTGACGAAACTTCCGTCGATCTTCAGGAAGTCTACGGGTAAATGCTTCAAATAGGCGAATGACGACATCCCGGCGCAGAAATCGTCGAGGGAGAACTTGCAGCCCAAGCCTTTCAATTCGTTGATGAAGCGAATAGCACTTCCCAAATTGGCGATTGCGCTGGTCTCGGTTATTTCGAAACAAATCATGTGCGGAGGAATCTGGTACTCGGCGAACGATCGCTGCAAGTATTCCAGGAACTTGTCGTCGCCAATGCTGCTACCCGACAGATTGATCGCGCACATCGCCAGCGGCCGGCTGCAACCTTCATCCAGCGCCTGACGAATCACCTGAAACACATTGCGCACCACCCAGCGATCGAGTGCGGTCATCAGGCCGTAGCGTTCGGCAGCAGGGATGAAGCTGTCAGGCAGCACGGTCCGGCCGCTCTCGTCATGCAGGCGCAGAAGAATCTCTATGTGCCCGGCGCCCATGTCGGGCTTGAGCGGGGCGATTTCCTGGGCATACAAGCAGAAGCGGTTTTCCTCGAGCGCGACATGCAGGCGCTGGATCCAGGCCATCTCGCCAAAGCGCATCGACAACTCGCTGTCGTCGGCATGGTAGACCTGCACACGGTTGCGCCCCTTCTCCTTGGCCATGTAGCAAGCCATGTCGGCTGCCCGCAGCGAGGCCTCAAGGGTGCCGGGCGACTGGGCAATGTGTACCAGGCCAATACTGACGGTGGTGACGAAGGGTCGTCCCTTCCAGACGAAATGCAGGCTCTGCACGGTCTGGCGCAAGTGCTCGGCAATCCGCTCGGCCTGGTCGGGCGGGCAGTTTTCCAGCAACACGCCGAATTCGTCACCGCCCAGCCGGGCCAGGGTGTCACCTTCGCGCAGGCCTGCCTGCAGCACGGCGCAGATATGGCGCAGCAACTCATCGCCCGCAGCGTGTCCGCAGGTATCGTTGACCAGCTTGAACTGGTCAAGGTCGAGAAACATCAGCGAATGGCGCCCCGACTGACGGGCCAAGGTGTTGAGCGCCTGCTCCAGGCGATACTCGAACTCGCGGCGGTTGGCCAGGCCCGTCAAGGCATCGTGAGTCGCCTGCCAGGACAGGTTGGCGATGTACTGACGTTCCTGCGTCATGTCATGCAGGGCCAGCACGATACCGCTGATCTGGCCGTCGGTGTGGATCGGCGATCCAACCAGGTTGACCGACACCGTACTGCCATCAAGGCGCTGGATCAGCCGGGCATGCTCGGCGCCACCCTTGAGGCTGCCGCTGAGCACCTGCTCGACCAGGGTCAGGCTGTCCCGCTCGGCATTCTCATCGAGCAGACTGAACAGCGCCGCCAGCGGCAAGCCCTGGGCCTGGGAGGCCTGCCAGTGGGTCAACTGCTCCGCGGCAGGGTTCATGTAGACGATGCACCCCTCGACATCGGTGGTGATCACCGCATCGCCGATCGACTCAAGGGTGGTCTGTGCCCGCTCACGCTCCACCTGCAAAGCGCTGGCAAACGCCTGGCGCTGGGACAGCAACCGTGCAGAACGGCGCCAGGCCAGGGCGATGAGAATCAACGCCGTGAGCAGGTTGGTGACCATCAACACCCGGAGCAGCACCCGCGAGCCTTCACCCAAGGCATCGCTGAATGCCTTGGCGGCAGGCGTCACGCCCTCGTTGATCGAAACGATACGCGCTTTCCAGTCCGCCACCTCGCGTTCAGTGGCCACCCCCTGGACGAAGGCATCGCGCATTTGCTGCGCCAGGCCGTCCAGTTGCCGCAGGTAGTCGTCGCCGGTGTTCCAGTAGCCAATGGCATTCTGCATGTAACTGATCTGGCGAAAATTGCGGTAGAACCAGATGATCCGATTGACGTCGTCCGGATGGTTACCACCCTGCAAGATCCCGCGCCGCGCCGCCTCCAGGTCCGGGACAGGCTGATCGAGAGCCACCCGTAGCTCACGGTCGCCCTGGGGTATGGCAATGGCCTGGCGATAACG
>Ga0209371_1000340_pt1 | contig 51178 bp, 42 predicted proteins | sample AgamicAtAmrz_FD_187165 | JGI IMG/M metagenome (GOLD analysis project Ga0209371, IMG submission 187165) | Agave microbial communities from Guanajuato, Mexico - At.Am.rz (SPAdes) (version 2) | ecosystem: Host-associated > Plants > Roots > Rhizosphere | place: Guanajato, Mexico | collected 2012-06-07
ATAGGCTTCACAATCCTGTAACAACGGACCTAATATACAAGTGCAGATGCCGAATCGCTCAGGAGAAGCCCTTGACGATTGCAGTTTCACCACAGGCCCTGCCGGCGCTCGTTCTGAACGCAGACTACAGGCCACTGAGTTATTATCCCTTGTCGTTATGGTCCTGGCAGGACGCGATCAAGGCTGTCTTTCTAGACCGTGTGAACATCATCGCAGAATATGATCACGCGGTGTCGTCCCCCAGCTTTTCCATGCGGCTGCCGAGCGTCGTCAGCCTCAAGACCTATGTGCAGCCCACCCGCAACCCCGCCTTTACCCGCTTCAACGTTTTCCTTCGGGACAAGTTCGAATGCCAGTATTGCGGCACGCGGGACGAATTGACCTTCGACCATGTGATTCCCCGCGCGCATGGCGGTGAAACCACGTGGCACAATGTCGTTGCGGCGTGCTCTCCCTGCAACCTTAAAAAAGGCAGCAAGCTTCCCAAGCAGGCGGGCATGTTCCCGGCGCAGAAGCCCTTCCAGCCGACGGTTCAGGATTTGCACAATAACGGGCGGCTGTTCCCGCCCAATTATCTGCACGAAAGCTGGATGGACTATCTTTACTGGGATACCGAACTGCAGCCTTGATCTTTTGAGGACTGCAACGCGGTTTTCCGCTTACCGGCTTTTACGGCTCGCGCCAAAAAAGGCGACTGCCGCAAGTGCAACGCTTGCGATGACATTCCAGCCCGCAAAGGAAAGGCCGAGCACCCGCAAGGCAGCGTCGTTGCAGGAAGGTGCCTTGATGGCGTTCAGATTGCCCAGCAGATCGCCGGCATTGGTGGTGATGGAAGGCGCCCCGGTGGCGCAGGTGATCGGCCCTTCCCAGAAACCCCATTCCACACCGGCATGATAAACGCCGAGCCCGGCGCCGATCAGCATTGCCACGCCGATAAGGGCAAGCAGCAGCCGGGTGATCTGGACCGGCAATTTGAAGATGCTGGTCGCAATGGCCAATATGCCCAGCGGAATGGCGTAATAATAGGGATCGCGCTGCAAGAGGCAGAGAGCGCAGGGCGTATAACCGCCAATATGCTGGAAACCGAGGGCGGAGCCGACGGTGAAGATCATTCCCGCCGTGACGCCGAGAGCGGCGAGCGTGCGGCTATTGTCGGCGGTGGTCGCATTGGCCATGTTGTTTTCCTCAAACTTCGCGAAGAAGCAGATATCCCGGACGGGCTTTCAAAAAGGCGGGCGTGATGGCGAAATTAAGTCGCCGGTCCTCACGGGGTGTAACGGGATTCGTCTAATCCAGTCCGCTGCGTCTGGCAAATGAAAGCCTGGTAATACTCGGGGGGTGCGCAAGCAAAGTTTCGTGAGTTTGTCGGCGGCGTGAGGCCATTAGAGAATTCACTGGCACGTGCGGGTGGTGCGGCCCCCAACGATTTTCCCTAACGAAACGGATTTATTGAAATCATTGTGTAATTTTATATTCGTGGCCTTGATCGGTAACGAATGGATGATCGCGCTCGCGGGGCGTATCTTTATGACCGTTTTTGCGGGCTATCCGCTCCGTTAGCTTTGCCTGACCTCCGACTGGCCCAGTTCAGAGCTACGTACGAGACCAGATCACTATGTTTCGTCGAATTAGTCCACGTTGAGGTTGCTTAACCGTCGACTCTCATCCCCGACTAAATGAGACATTCTTTTTCTAGGTCGCGACAGCTAGTATCTCCCGGCTAGAAACCGCGTACGTAACACGCTTTTCTGTTGATATGCTTCAGCCACGACACGAAATGGTTTGCTTACTCTGTAAGCCTCGAAACCTTTTATCTGAGAAGATTTAACGAGTCGCGGGTGATTGGCAATGGATGAATTCATTGAGCTTCGTCGTAATTTTTATGCCGTCCCAAAAGACCTGACGAACCTGGCCGACTACGAGGAGATGCCGCGTTGGTCTTTTTCTTCAGCAACCCGTTGGGATGAACTGGAGCGCGAATACCGAACCATCATTCTCGCTGAAGCAGGGTCCGGGAAAACCATCGAAATACAGCAAGCGACAAAAAGGATCAGAGCAGCTGGCAAACAGGCATTTTTCATTCGTCTAGAATATCTCCTGGATGGGATAGAAGATGCGTTCGATGACCAGCAAACGGGTACGTTTGATGAATTTGACCGCTGGCTCAGGTCTGACGATGAAGGTTGGCTGTTCTTAGACTCGGTCGATGAAGCAAGACTCAGCGATCCTCGGGACTTCGAAAAGGCGATTAGAAAGTTAGCAAGAAAGCTTGGGTCGGCGGGTCAACGTACCCATATCTTCATAACAAGCAGGATTTCAGAATGGCGTCCAAAGGCCGATCTTGATCTTCTTGTTGCCCAGCTACCTTTTCAGGCCGAAACTGGAGTGACCCGACCTGACGTCGATATGGCAGGGCCTGGACGCGTGGATGAGGTGCTATTCCCCGATATTGAAGATGATTACGAAACATCAAAGCCCGAAGAAATGCGAGGGGCGTTTCGCATCGTTACTCTTGGTCATCTGGATGACGACCAGGTTAAGCAGTTGGCCCGTGCGTTAAACGTCGCCAACGAAAAGGAATTCTTTGACCAGATCGAACGGCGGGATGTCAGAGATTACCTGTCCCGCCCCCAAGATTTTATCGAGTTAGTCAGCTTCTGGAAGACCAACGGGCGCATTGGTACGCGAGCAGAGTTGCTGGAAGCGGATATTCAATTGAGGCTTCGGGAGCGCGATCCAAATCGAGATCGACTGAGACCGTTGACTTGGAGCAAGGCATATCTTGGCGCAAAGCGTCTTGCTGCGGCCGTGACGTATCAGAAAATGTCGCGTATTCAGGTACCAGATAATACTCAGTTGCGCCCCGATTGCATCGATCCTTCGAAGGTGCTGGATGATTGGTCGGCGGACGACATTTCTTCTCTTTTAGCACGCCCGATTTTTGACCAAGCAATATACGGTACGGTTCGATTTCATCATCGTTCTGTTCGTGAGTTCCTTTGTGCAGCTTGGTTGCTGGAACTGATTGCAGAAGGGAAATCCCGCCGCGAAATCGAAAACTTGTTGTTCAGGGTGCAATATGGCCTGGAAGTCGTTGTGCCCACCTCCAGGCCAATACTCCCTTGGCTGTCCATCGGCGATCAACGCATTCGCGAACGAGTGATGAAGATCGCACCGGAAATTCTTTTCCACGATGGTGATCCGACGAAACTCCCACACGATGATCGAGCGGCGATCATTAGAGACGTGTGCAACCGAATTAAACAGGAAACGATATTCCGCTCTTCAGTGGATTATTCAGCGATAAGGCGTTTCGCGACGGATGACTTGGAAAATACGATCAACCGCCTGCTCGTCCTTCACAAAAGCGACGCCAACCTGAACTCCCTTCTTCTTGGATTTGTTTGGCAGGGAAAGTACGCCTCCTGCCGGGATATTGCGTTTGAGATCGCCATTGATCCGGCTCAGGATAAGTACAGCCGAATTGCTGCTGTACGGGCTTTGAATGTAGTGGGGGCCATCCAGCAGAAGACAGTTGCAGCCACGTTAATCGCAAGAACGAGACCTCAACCCAGCAGACGGCTTTTCTCTGAGGTAGTCGATCTGTTCGTGCCAGAGCACCTGTCTATCAGCGAGCTTTTGGCTTGTCTGGAGCATGCCATCGAACCGGAGGAAATAGGCTACTCTGACCTCGAACGATCTCTTAGAAATCTGGTGGACCGTCTTTCAGAGGACGACCTTGTTGAGACGCTTCATGGGCTGTCACCGCTGTTGAAGCGCTCACCGTTCGCGGAACGCAATCAGCTTGAGCTTTCACAAGCTTTTAGATGGCTTCTTCCCATAGCAGCCATGATCGCGGCACAATTGATCGCACTGAAATCTAGGCATGCCCTGGATCGAACGAGCCTCGGAGCAATATCCCTCACGTCCCTCGATAGGAACTGGAACGGGAATGGCGAAGAACGTCATAATTTTCAAGATGCCGTTAGGTCATGGGGAGACCTCAACAAGGCGCTCTTCTGGTTTGACGTGGAGGATGCCCGAAAGCTTAAACTAGCTGAAAATGGTGAGCGACTGACCGATTGGTGGCATGCCCGGATTTTCAGGGACTACTGGGAATTCAGAGCTGAAGACCTCCCATATTTCATCGAGCAGATAGAAGAGCGTGAAGATCAGGATGACAAGCTCATCGCCTTGACCATGGCCTTACACCTTTATGTGCAGGCAGGAAGGCCAGCCGTAGAATTGAGAGCCCTTCGCCGAAAGGTCAAAGGAAATTCGGAGCTGGAAGCTTTGATGAAGGAACGCCTTCGGCCTCCCAAACTTTCCGAGGCGGAGCGGAAATGGAAAAAGCAGGAGAGTGAATACAAGCGCCGACGCCGCGACCGAGAAAAGAGGGATGCGGAAATCTACGAGCAAAATCGGCAGTGGCTCATCGAGAACCACACCCAGATGCTGGACAATCGAGAAGCGGCGAAAGGGTCGGTTTGGCGTTGCCAGGTGAACCTTCATTCAGAAATGCGCAAGTCTGCGCCGGACAGGAACAAATGGGCCTATTCCAATTGGCGTGACTTGGAAGTGACCTACGGTTCTGCTGTAGCCCAGTCGTTTCGAGATAGCATGGTGGCTTATTGGCGCGAGTATCAGCCGACACTAAGGTCCGAGGGCTTGGAAAATCCAAACAGCATTCCTCATGCCATCGTGCTTGGTCTCAGTGGTATCGCTATCGAAAGCAGGGAAACCATCGATTGGCCCTCAGCGCTGACGAAAGCCGAAGCAGAGCGAGCGGTTCGGTACGCGTTGTGGGAAATGAACGGATTTCCGGCGTGGTTGGTGAGTTTGAGCAAGGCGTTCCCAGAGATCGTTCACGACCGATTTGCAAAGGAGATCGAATGGGAAGTTACTACATCTGACGAGAAGGCAGATCTCAATTACCTGTTGTCGGATTTGGTATGGCATGGTCATGACCTTCAGGTCGGCGTCTCTCGGACGATCATGGACATACTTCAACGCCAACTGCCTAAGAATTATCAAAGCTTAGAAAACGCACTTCTTATTATCGTTCGTGATGAGATGCTCACGGACACCGAACTGTCTGCATTTGCTTCCAGCGTGATAACGAAGACTTCAGATGTCAAAACAAAAGCCTTCCTTGTAGCGCTTCTGGTCTCGGTTGATCCTGATCAGGGCATTGAACGACTTCACGAGGTCCTTCGCAATATCGACGATGAGGCAGCGCGAACGGCGATTTGTATGAATTTTGCCGTGCAGCTTTTGGGTGGCAGACGGTCTGGTGGTAAATTTCGGCAAAATTATAAAAATGCTCAGCACTTGCGACAGCTGTATTTTATCCTGCATGAAAATATCAAACGGAAGGATGACATCGAACGAGCGGGAAAAGGCGTATATTCTCCGGGTCTCCGCGACGACGCCCAAGACGCAAGAAATAGCGTTTTTAAGCTTCTCAGCGATATTCCGGGTAAGGAAACCTTCCTTGCGCTGAAAGAGATTGCTGAAAACTTTCCAGAGATCGACACTCGCGGCTGGATGATGACACATGCTGTTGGAAGGGCGATTCTGGACTCTGATCTGCCTGCCTGGCAGCCGAGTGATGTCAGAGATTTCTCGCGCTCAGCCGAAGTTTCGCCTTCAACTCATAAACAACTTTACGAATTGGCGGTATCCCGTCTCCTTGATTTAAAGAGCGACCTAGAAAATGGCGATACCAGCATCGCTAACATCCTGGTCAAGGCAGACGACGAGACCCACCTCCGCAATTTTGTTGGTGGTTGGCTTCGAGATCGCAGCCAAAGCCGCTACGTGGTCCCGCAAGAGGACGAGCTTGCAGATGCAAAAAGGCCTGACCTCCGTTTCATCACAACAGGCTTTGATGGCCCGGTTCCAATAGAAGTGAAAATTGCAGACCGCTGGTCGGGGCCTAAGTTATTCGAACGCATCGAAAATCAGCTCTGTAACGATTACCTTCGTGACAGCCGATCATCAAACGGCATCTTTTTGCTGTTGAGAAACGGCAAGCAGTTGTCATGGCAACATCCGGTGACAGGCAACACGTTGGGGTTCAGCGAGCTTTGTACGGTTTTGCAGCAGTATTCGCAGAAATTGATAGCAAGCCGCCCTGATATCGAGGCAGTAATGGTGATTGGAATTGATCTGACTTTGAGATCGATCCCGGTACGTAAGTCACGGATGTCTTAGTCGTAACTCGGTGCACTCAAGCGATGGGAACTCGCAGAGCAGCTTATCGTCAGACGACTGCGCAGTTTCTCCCGCCGGTTCTTTTCCTGTACGAGCAAATGCGAGAGTTGCTTGCCACACGAAACCAAGTCGATCAGCTCTGTTTGAGCTGGATGAGCAGAGACTTAGTTTCCATACGCTTGCGAAGCCCGTCAGAACGAAGGCGTCGATCCTGTCGGTCTTTGAGAGCTGGCCACAGACGCGTGCGAATGCCTGATCTGTTTGGCATCACCTTTGCCATCGGTAGGCATCCATGGCGGACCGCTCATAGCCTTCAGAATGGAAGTTCAGGCTCGCGAGGACCACCGCTTTGCGCGCCGTCATCGTGGCGCTGCAACCACCCAACGACAAACGAGGCCGGTGCATCATAACAGATGTACCGGCCCACCGATCTATAGTCCGCTATAGCGGGCTGTCGCAGAGTAGATGAGAACTTGGAATTCTATAAACCTACACGCTCGACATCAGATCGACGGTAGATTTTAGTCGCCTTACGACTGGTGTCGTAGGCGGGATAAATGCCCAATTTCTCAAGTTGCTTCCGCAAAGAGACCGCTGCTTCACCGCGTGCTCGCGCAAGCACATCGAGCAAAACGTGCTCTCGCGAGAAGTCCTCCAAGTCGTCGGAACGCACCGCAACAACGTGGCTCCTGATCTTTCTGTGCGGAACGGTCGTCGTTGGTACGATACCCAAATCGAACAGATCATTGACGGTTTCCCGACGGGTTCCCAAGGCAGCTGCAGCGCTTGCGCGATCAAGGAATTCTGCTCCGCACCGTGAAGCGGCAAGCTCGTCAATCTCAGTCGGGTCGACCATGATCTTATCGAGTCGAAAAACTGGTCCCGACATTCTAACGCGGGACAGCTTGCCATCCAGGATGAGCCCGACGATTTCAACGAACGTTCGGTGGCAAATTTTGGTAGTGACCAGTATGGGGACGAGATCGCCTTCTGTTGGGGTGGGCGAAATATGAGCCTCGACGCAGTCACGAAATCTCTTCACCTCATCAACTGACAACCATCGGTACACTCGGCCCGTTGCCTCTCCGTTTGTTGAGAACTGCAAATATCTTTCGTTCAACAACGCTTCCATTTGCGTCATCGCGCATCCCAAACGTTCGGCGGCTTGCGTTGTTGTCAGTTGTGAAGCAGCAGCAATCAGCAACGAGTGGGCCTCGTCTTTGCGGAAAACGACGCTCCGGCTTCCGAACGTCGCGATGACAGCTTTTTCACCGCCCTGGTTGATCACGACATCACGAACCCGATCTTCAGGTAATCCGTATTCCTTTGCTGCAGAATACACGGTGTGAACCCGTCTGCGGCTGATCACGGTCAGAAACGTCTCGCCCTTATCAAGTGGAAGATGCTTCTCAGCATGATCCTGAAACAGTTCCCTGATCGTGCCGTAATCACTGTCGGGAGCTTCGTCTCGCAGCCATCGCAATGGCAGCGAATAGACCATCGAATATTTCGAAGCTTTTCCGATCATCTTCGCGATGTACGACGTCAGGAAATCCCATACGGCCTCTCGCCCCTCAGCAGCGACAGCATATCCTGACGCCAGGCATTCGGGGTTCGTCATGCCTCTTGGCACGCGATCAGAAATCTTTCCTTCCGCCGCGATGTGATGAAGTCCTCCGAGAACCGCGCACAGTTCAGCCGCAACGTAGAATGGCAGCGTGTCGAGATAAGAAGCGGCAGGTGGTTCTAACAGTCGCGCTGAAAAGTACCGATCATGCGGTGATGCGCCAGATGCCACTGCGTTCTGCACGTTGATATCTGTAAGGGCGTTCAGATCAAGAGCGTCAAAATCTTCTGGAAGATCGACAAGCGGAACTCCGTGTCGCGCGCACCCAGAGATCACGCTTAAACGCCAAGTTGCCCGCATGTAGATGCGCGTTCTAGGATGACCTGTTCCGTTTCGAATGTCGTCCGAAAAGCAGTGCGGACAGTACCTGCGATGAGTTGCCCGCAATTGTGTACGCTTCACTTGCGCAGAACCAAAGGCAACGATGCCATCTCGCCTGATGGCGAACGCCTGCAGGCGTGCTTCCGACACGCCGCTCCACCGAGCCACCGCATCGAGTTCATCGCGATCCATTGCAATGATTCCGTCATGGCGGGCACCGGTAAAGTCGCAAAACTCAGCCAGAGAATGAAACCCATTCGCCCACACCAACCGCGCTACAAAACTCTCCGCCGTCTCGTCGTCGAAGGGTAACACGACATATGGAAGTCGACCAGAATTGCTCATTTTTTTAGTCTCCTTCCGCCTAATCCATATCAGACAGGGAGTGCGAAGGGTTGATGCTCCTCCAATCGCTAGTCGTGAATGGGTTGTCAGCTGCGAGGTTCCCGCGCCGCGATTTGTACGCGGCGGCAAAGTCCCCGACGGTCACGTTCGTCCCGGCGCTATCCAGTACGCGAAAACACGCTTTCTGGGTAATCTTGATCATGGTCGCAAATGCACCCTTAGACGCCACGATCAAACGGGCCATCAGCTCATCTTCCTCGGTCCACCCGATCTGGAGCCCTGCGTCGTCTTCCACGATTTGGCGCACGACCTTACCGATAGCTTCCGCGTTTTTCTTTGTGGATTTTACGAGATGGAAGCGTTGGACCTTCGCTCGATTGGCAACCTCATCGCTCTCCATAAAGCGTTTCATCTTGGGCGTACCGGAAAGGATCAAGTGAAGCGGCCAATCGTCGATCTCCGTTAAGCCCTTCACAAAATCTTGTACCTGCAGTATCGCGCCTTCAGTCCCACCCGTATTCACGTGTTGCATTTCATCGAAGTGCAAATACCTGATCCCTCTAAACTGCAGTTGCCGGGCAACCATAGCCCACCGCGAAACCGCATTCTGGTTGGCTTTGGCGTACAGATTCCATTTGTTCAAAACGGTGTCGGCTAAGCTTTTGGGTGAGCAGTCGGGCGGACACCTTATGCTCAGCAACGGAACCACGCGCTTTCCGAACTCATCCTCGTATGGCTGGAACGCTTCCATTCGTTTGAACAAGCGTGCGAGGGCGGTACTTTTGCCAGTGTCGGAGTGCCCGATTACGAAGAGAATACGATCTTTCGATCCGCCTCCCCTCTCGCAGCGCTTCGCATTATTGACGAGATCGGTCACCATGTCCTCAAGCTCTCTGTCTTTGAGCTGAAGGTAGTATTTCAGCTCCATATGGAGCTTGCGGTCCTCAATGGACATGTCGCTGAGATTGCTCATTACTTGTAATCTCCGAGCTGGGAATCTTCGTCGTCCTCATCAATGTCGGCAACAGCCTCATCTACCTCAGCGATGATGGGGACCTCGGGCTCGACAGCCTTCTTTTTCGGGGTCTTCGTGGCCAGGATTTCAGCAGGAAGCTCTTCAACACGCCCCTGAAGCAAAGGAGTTGTTTGAGGAGCAGGCGTTGCCAGAAGTGCCAGCTCACCAGCTTCTGCCTTGGTGATGGCACGGCCTTCGAACAGCTTCTCGGTAGCGCGAGACATCTCTTCGGCACGCCGCGTATGTGGTGAAATGCCTGCCCGCAGAGCTGCAGCATCCACCACGCTTTGCACCCAATTAATTCCGTCGTACATGGTAGGTGTGGAACGCGCCGACCGTTCCTCATTGAGGCGTTCAAGTTCTTTTTTCGCCAGGTACCACTCTTCAAGGCAAATATGCGGAGGGACACCAATGCAGTTTCCGACCGTCAACCACCCGTCTTCGGTTTGGACGGAAATGGATTCGATATCGCGTGGGTGAAAGCTGACGGGAAAGAGCTTCTTGGACCCTTGTTTGCGGCGGAATGACTGAAGCGCGTCGGAGTTATATGGAATGCCGTGGAGGACAATGCCCTCACTGCGGATTGTCTTCTCTTTCTTGACTCCGAAGATGTGACGTTTCTCGTGCCGACCAGGCACCGGGCGCATTGGATACGTGCGTTTTTTCAATTCCCACGCCTCGTAGGGCGTCAAGCCGTTCAGGCGGGCGCTGGGCGTGTTTACGAACACGTCGCAAAGCCAGCGGTACACGATCACCATGAATTCATCGACGATGAGAGTTGCGTTAGCAACGGAGTCGTAGTCACGACGTTCGACGACATTTGAAAACGTGCGGCCATCGAAATAGGACATCAAGTCTTTTGCGAACGTCTTGAACAACGCTTCAATAAAAGGCCGCTTCCATGCCTGACCGGCGGGAGGGCGGGTCAAGGAGATGCTGCTCATCAGAAACGCGTCACGTGTGATGTCCGCAATATAGGGCGTTCCATTGTCAGTGAAGACGTTCTCCGGCCGCACTTTAGCGGTCCAAGGCGTCTTTGCGCCCGCCAGGTTCGAAATGTGCGTCTTGTCCGACATCACCATTTCGAGGGCCTCGACTACGGCGGAAGCGCAAGGCTTTCGAGTTGCCTTTAGTGCCAAAGGCATCCCGGTCGCGGCATCAATTGCGCCAACAAACCAAATGCGTTGAGGTTTGTCTGCAGCAGCTTTTTCGAGGATCGTATGGAATTTTGCGGGAAGACGCAGCCAGACCCCGGTTTCCTTCATCAGGGTGATGCAATCGACATTCCAGTCATCGAATTCTACCCGTTCACCGGGTCGAACCACGTCGTAAGAATCCATTTTTGGCTTGAAAACCGCGTGGGCGTACGCCTCGCCTTCGTGAGCGGCGAGAACGTCGAACGCCCGCAGCTCCTTGATCATGTTTTCGAAGCGCTTACGCTTGACGAAGATCAGTTTGGATTGGTTTTCAGTGCGTGTCTTGTTGGCTTCGTGGATACGGGCGTTTGCAATTTTCCGCACCTTCGACATAGGCCCCTTGCGTTTTGACGCGTACTCGGCAGCAGCCTGTCGCCAGATTGCGTAGCTTTCAGCGCATTCCACCTGCAAATGACGGCGTTTAGGTCCTTTCTGCTGGGGAATGAGAGCACGGACGTCGTCACCGCAACTCTCGTAGATGTTGACATACGAATTGAAGCTGCGAAGTGTCGGCACCTCGAACCCGTTGGTTTTCTTACCGGCACGCTTCTTTCGCACCGTTCCGGCTTCCTCGTTCGTTTCCTTTTGCAGCAACTGATATTCGGCGGTCCATTGGAGCAACAGCTGTTCCATGGACCTGCCGCCAGGCATTTCCGACGCCGGTTTCAGGCTGCGGGGCACGTATTGCCCGACCTCGACACACCACGTACGGTGCTTCAAGATGAGGAACTCGTGGTAACGAGCAATAGCTACGGCGTTCGGTTTGAACTCGTTGACGTTTTTGTTGCCGAAGCGCTCATAGGCTGCTGAGCCAGTCTCAGTATGAAAACACGGATAAAACTGCGCGCGCCCCTCATCGATTGCCAGTTCGATTTCTGTGTGCGTGATGCGCTTGTGTACGACCGGATTATTCTCGTGAAAGAACAAGGTATCCGTGGCGCGGTGCGAAATCGCAATGAGGGGAGTGCCCTCATAGACGAAGCGGTCATTAGACGTCATCAGAGGGATGGAGGGCGCGCTTTCCGGGGCGGGACGCGGCCGATAATTGTGGTTGTCGTCGAGATCGTCGGTCATGTTGTCCTCCTTGGACATAGCTTCGCCATGCTCCGAGACGCGGCATCGGAGTGGCGGGGTTGGATCGGTTGATTGATTAAGGGAGCTAGATTTCGACCGTGAACCAGGTCAGTTCGTTGATGAGTCCCGGTTCGGGCTTTAGGTGCCCGAGATCGATAAGCCGCCATATGGCGGTCGTACGGGATGGACGGTCGATGCCTGGCGTGTACATCTGGTAGAAGCACACCACGGTCGTCCCACGTTGCTGAAGCTCATCCAGCAAAGTATCGACGTGATAATCGTCGTGCAGTTCTCGATAAAACAAGATGCTGTCGGCGTTGCGCACCAGCCACCAGGGGACATCCTGCTCTGTCATGATCGTCAGTTTGTGAAAACGATCACGATACTCAGGCAGCATACCCTCGAAAACGGCCTCGACTTCTGCCTTCTTCTTTTCCTGTTTGACGGCAACGGCCTCCCAGCGGCCGTTCGCATCACGGACGCAGTAGTCGAGAGTGTGTTTATGAACAACACCGTCTTGGTCGCGATACTCGACAGTCTTCCACTGCGAGCGCACTTCCACGACGCCAGGCCGTGCCTTAAGGACCGAAGCGACCTTTTTCTCGGTGCCGCTTTCGTGCTGCACCTCGCGATTATTGAAAACGCTCGAACCGTTCGTGTTCAACAGGTGCTTGGGGGTGACGTTACGCACGCCTTCGTGGCGCAACGGTTCAACCCACAGCAGGGGTTCGCCATCGATGAAAATGGGGGATTGGGGATTGCTTACCATCGTGACGTACGCATCCCGACGATTGCTTGCTTATCCGCGTCCGATCCGGTGTCCTGGAACACCTCAAATCGGGAGCGAATGTCCTCTCCGGCACCGGAGCGCAATTCGTTCAGAATGGCACGACGCACCAACACGTGGTGCAAAACATTTTTTGATGGGCGCATAGATACCTCCTGGGCGCACATGGGTGGCAGCCCATCCGGAGGTAAAGGACACGATGTCCTTACGTCAGATGGAGCTGAGGAAGGTCTTTCCTAGAATGACGATGCGTATCATCTTGGGGCTCCGTGTTTGAAACTGGGACAGAAGATAGTCAGGGGCGGTACCGCGAGTCTAGCGGGGGAAGTTTGTGCGTTGGAAATATGGTTAATAAAAACTGTCTGATCAGGTCGAGCCTAACGCTGCGATATTTTTCCCGACGTGATAATTGACACTGATGCCGCCGAACTTTAACTTGGCATCATCAAAAAGTCGGTCGTTTCACTTCCGATGAACGTGCGGGGTATTGCCGTACCCCGCACATCTCGTTTTACGACAAGATCGCCGGAGCGATCATGAAGTACACGATTTCGAATGCTAGCAGGGCGATGCCTGCACGATCAAAAAGCGACATGTCGTTTTCCTTCCTGGCGCTGCTTTACAGCCTGCGGAAGCAAGGTGTGTTCGTTCTGGCTGGCTTCCGGAAAATCCCATGGCGCGCCGGAACGAACCAGCACCGGCTGCGGGGTTTAGAGAGGTTGGTCACGAGCGTCGACGACGACTTCATCTTCTTTCGTGTTGCGGTAAATTAAACGTTCGGCAGATGGTGACGACACCCTTGGCCTCCAAAAGCAAACGGAGGCGGAGGTTGATTCCGGCGCAGCCCAATCGGAACGCTGATATCCTCACGGGCGAATCCGAGGGAAATTCGGTGTTCTCTGTTCCTTCCATTTCCACAATCGCCTGAGATTTTGGTTGGCGCAAAATCTGTCAGAGACGGCGGCTCATGGGCCTCTACAAAGAGAATTTGCAGGCTGGTGGTCTCGCCGGTGCGCGTTGACCTGTCTGAGATACTAAATTCCCCGCCTACTGCTCCACCAGTGTACTACTTCACGCGGCAGATCGCATAATTGATTGAGTATTTTCGAGGAAAGAATGCCGACGCAAGCATCCAGGGAAACCGATCATTTAGGAATGCATCGTTAAGTTGCGACAACTTTCATCGTCCCGTCGGACCAAAACAAACACCATTTATCTGAGACATCTATGGCAAATATTGATCACGTTGAATGGCTTAGAGAGGGCCGCGATGCTTGGAACGGCCGTCGAAAACTAGTGAAATTCAAGCCTGATCTGGCCGGTGTCGACTTTCGTGAAGTTCTCGACCAAGCGTTTCTGAGCGCTCCGCATTCAAATTTTTTCTCTCGTTACGATTTTTCGGAAGCTAATCTCCGCAACGCCAAGCTAATAGATTTGGATTTTTCGAAAGCAAATTTTAAATCAGCAGACCTTTCCCATGCCGATCTCACGCTTAGTAGCTTCGATGGCGCAGCCTTCGACAACGCAAATCTCAACGGCGTTGTTGCTGCAGAATCTTCCTTTCAGGACGCTAGGTTCCCAAATGTTGAATGGACAAATGCAATTCTGCGAGACGCATATTTTGCTCCAGATTTTTCGGAGGCAGACAGCCTCTCGCTCAGCCAGAGGGCAGAGATTTCAAAAGAACCCCCTATTAGGCTGGACTCCGGGCTTCAGGCCAGCTTCAAGGAGTTTTTCGGGGCACGCAAAGCTAACATGCCTACGGTAGCACCGAAGAAAGAGCCGACCTATCTGGTCACGTTTGCGACTAACCGCAATCTTATTAGGGAGCGTGAGTGGGTAACTTTTGGTGAACAGAGAGATAGCAGGCTTCACTACGGCGCTTGTCAGGTTTTGGTCCCAAGTTCACACAAGGTCGGGTCGTTAGGTTCGCCACTTTGGAAACGGTTGCTAAAGGGGGACGACCGACTACAAATTCGACGGATATATCACCTGACCAGCGATTTATATTGGCAATTCGTACATAAGAATTTCTCGGAATTGTTTAATAGTACGCCGCCAACTGTTGTTATCCACGGTTACAATGTTGGGTTCGAACACGCTGTACTTTGGGCCGCTCAGATCGGTTATGACCTAGGCTTGATGCGGGGGATAAATCTTTTCAGTTGGCCATCACGAGACCAAGTGCATGCGTATCAGGCCGACGAAGCGGCAGTTGAGGCCAGCAAGTATCATCTTGCATCATACCTATTAGATTTCATTGAAAATGCTGGCGGGCGGAGGATTAATGTCCTTGCTCACAGCATGGGGTGCCGCTGCTTAGCAGGGGCCCTCGAAATCATCGGGACTTCAAATCCAGAAAAACTGAAGAGGTTCAATCACTTAATTTTTGCCGCTGCAGATGTCGATCAAGATACTATGCGAAATGTCGGCGCACATGTGATTGGCAATTCTGGCAGTACCACATCTTACGTTTGTTCGAGAGATAAGGCGGTACAGCTGTCCGCTATTCTGCACCAGTTCGCTCGCGTTGGTTTTTTACCACCAGTGTTTCTAATGGATTCGGTGGACACCGTTGAGGTGGAGAAGGGAGGCTTGCTGGAACTTGGTCACAGTTACGTCTCGGAGGCGAGGGAGATTTTAATGGATATGCACCAGATTCTCAAAAGCTCAACGCCTCCCGAAGAACGTTTCGCCATAAAGCCAGGAGTGGCGGGTCATTGGGTTCTCAAAAACTGAGTATCGTTCAGTCGGAAGATTGTAGTTATTTACCAATTCTCAAGGCTCTACTCGGTGATGCCGAAGCACACGTCAAAGAAAGTAATGTCGCAAAGATTAGTTGCGTGACGTTCTAAAAATATCGCACGGTTCTAAATCCCGGCGTCCTCTTTGTCAGGGGAAGTACCCCAATATGCTTGGTAACGAGGACCATGGGATTCCGGCTGCTGCCCTTTCTCGGGGCGATCAACGAGGACGGGGAGTGGTGCGGGAAGCTCTGGGCCAACGATGATCACTTCTCCTTGGGCTAGTGAGGGAATAAACGCCGCAGCGTCGCGATCCAGTTCTCCACATGATCGCTCGATAGTCTCCCGGTCGCGGTCGTTCGTGAGGCGGTGGACGAATAAGGTACCGAGCTGACTCAGGACGTCCGAGGGAACGTCTCTGGGGCGCTGTGTGGCTATGGTCGTCGTTAGCCCGTACTTCCGGCCTTCCTTCGCAATTAGACCGAAGGCATCGAGTGTCACATGGTTCGTATCGTCACCAATGGATCGACCGATAAACTGGTGGGCCTCGTCCAAGAAACAGACCAGAGGGCACCTTTGAAAGACATTTTGCCGAGCAAGGCCGAGCAAGTATCGGCCCAGGGTGTTCAACAATAGTTCGCGCGTATTATATTTGAAGCTGACATGCTCGAAGGATAGAACGAGTGCGTGCCGATTAGGATCGTCGATGAATTTCTTTATCTCATCGCATATGTTAGCGCCGTCGTCAGAGAAAAGACACCGCATTTCCGGTGAAGACAAATAGTTTTCGATGCGGACATTCAAGGAATTGCAGTTACCCAAAGAAAAATCGTCATAGTTGCCATACTTTCCCATTTCGTCTGGCGTATGCTGCTTGATGCACTCTTCTTTGATCTGATCAGAAAGGAGGCGTATGTCGAAGTCGCAAAAATGAGAGTCCAACTCGCTGGTCAACTCAATCACAGCCACAGACAGCGCATTCCGACTGTTTCCTGCTTTTTTTACCACACCCTTACGTCGAACCTCAACGTACCCCCTGTCTCCAATTTGATAGCGCTCGTTTGCGCCCTCCAGAGTTTGGGCATATCTGTGAGGCGTCTTACGAAGGGCAGTGACCAGGCGCAGGCTCTTGATCGCGCTGCGAAGGTTGGGGCCTTGGCTTTGAACCGACGGTGTTAGGAGAGCATAGAGGTCGATTTCCGAAAGTTGCCGATATGGAAACCTCGCTAGAGGCTGTTTGTCATTCGCTTTCGAGAACGAAAACTCCGTTGCGCCGGACACCTTGCCAGCAAACTCGCCCGTAGGATCAAAAAGGATACACTTTCCTCCAAGGCGGACTGTTTCATTCAGAAGCTTTGACAATGTCCAGCTCTTGCCGCCCCCGGTTGCTCCAAATATTCCGCAGTGCCGCCCAAACAACTTTTCCGGGGGCATCGCAATTGTCGCGTTCGCAATGCCAGACAACCTTCCGAGATTCACCAGAAGGCGCTCATCCTTTCCCGGCTCGACTTCTCCTTGCAGCGCTTCTCTGATGGCAGCCGCGAGTGCTCTGCCATCTGCCAGATGGACCCCGTCACCAACGCGCGGCTTGACATTGATACCCCGCGTGACCTTGTGAGTTGCTTTGTTCACAGTGGCAAGAAGTTGGGCACGACCTTGTGGTTCGGCACTCGCGTCAATTTCCATCTGCCGTTCTAATCCAGGCCGTTGCCGGTCGGGGATGAAGACATCTGTTATTCGGCCGAGGATCGTTTCGTGATCGCAATCGATGAACACGAAGTCACCGGTCGCGCCTCTCGCCAAGCCTCGTTGGCCGCTTGCAGCCAGCGCTTTCGGGATAGTCAGCTCAATCGAAGACGCGCTCACCCTCGTCACAGTGCCGACGCGCTTGTCAGGATCGATCAACGCGATTATTGGATCGGTCATATTGCGGCATCCCTGATCTGATCGAGGCGCATCTGGAGGCGTTGCCGATCTGACTCGCCCGTGATCGCGGGAATGGCATCGACCAAGTCCTCGAATCTACCGTTCAGCAAGGTCACTCGTGGATCGCCTTCTGTGACCAGGCGAGCCATCCGATTTTGATATTTCCTTGTCGGTAGCCCAACGTCGAGAAGGTGGTCGGGAGCGGGATGGGCGTCCAGCTTCACCGATGGGATGAAAGACGGATCGACCAAAATAAGGCGGAGGCTGAGATTTGATTCCAGTGCTGACCAGATGGGAGTGCTGATATGATCGTCGGCGAAGCCAAACCCGGCTATCAGAAGGGCGGTATCTGGTTCACGAAGAGCAGCTTGAAATGCCGCGAACATGTCAAGATAGGGGATTTCAAAAGCTTCTTGATATTTTGTGGACCGAGGATAAATCAATACCGGCATCAGGGACGGATCGTTAGCACGGGAACGGATGACCACGCCATCGGCACGTCGTCGCCAGTCGACCGAACCATGAAGCTTATAAAGTTGGAAGACGCCGTCGATGTAGTCGGCCTTTGTACCGGACGTCTGCCGCCTTACAATATCATGCTGGAAGTAGTCGCGGTTGAAACGTTGTTCAGCACTATGGGAAAAGCCGTCGATGAGCACGACGCCTAGGCGAGAAGCGGCTTCTTCGACGCAAAGATCGTAGTTCGTTGTGAACAACTTGACGCGATGTTTATCTACAGCACGTTTTGCAAATTTCTGGATTAGGCCTTTGTGCGCGGGCAATTCCGTCATTTGGCTAACAAAATCGACCTTTTCAAGAATTGCTCCTTCGGCTTTCGTGATAAAGGTCTTCAGTCTGGTGATCGGACTTGCAGGATCAGCCTTTTCAGCTTCCGTGGCTCGAACCTCCATCAATTCAAGTTTCATCTTGCAGAGGCTCAGGAGATTTTCGATGTCGCCAGCTCCTCGCTTCCCACCGTCTTCAGGCGGCAACGTGCCGATTATCTCCAGCACAACGCTGTCGAAATCCGAATGGCCTGCCAGATTCTCATCGCAAACTTTTGTTCTAGCGGCGTGCCAAAGATCGCCCATGCCAGGTGCTTGCCGCGCGTCAGCGTTTTTCGCACAGAACGAAGCACCTGAACCAAGGAGCGTCAAAACATTGGTCGCGTGAACTGACTGCGTCAGAACCTCGTTGACAAGTCCTTTAGCGCCAGTGATCCTTCTGCTGCTGGCGTCGTCTGGGTCGGCTTCCTGATCCTCCCATGCGAGCCACTTTCCTTCCCGGGTCAGGAGGCGGAGATTGCTCGCTGCGCCAGGTCTGTCTGTCCAATAGTCGCTCAAGCTCTCCCCCGACTCATCGATCAACATAAGGTTGCGGAGAAGCTTATTAGCGCTTTCGCCGTCAACGCAAGTGGAGCGTTCGACCGAATTAAAGGTACTTCTCTGCGTTGTCCTTGCAGTGCTGTAAAACCGTCTCCAGCCATTTCTGAAACCATACCCAGTGGGCCTTATAGTCACCCACGCAGCCGTACCCCTTAGCGGGATTCTTCGCATCAAGCTGGTTCATCAGTTTCGTGTGTGCGCCTGAGCCGAACTTCGGGAACCCTGCTTCTGCGACCTTATCGAGGATGTCCTGCCTAATGTAACGTGTGCGGTTCACCTCTTTAAAAACCACCTCAACCTGTTCGGCGAGGGAAGAACCGGGCGAAACGACCACGACAGCCTGATCGGCACCTGCAGCCCTCTTCGCTGCTATAGGAACGAAAGCTACTTTCAACCTGAACGCCGGGTCCTTGACCTGCTCCTCTGTCAGATCGTGTTCAAATGCAGATATAAAGGAGGACACGTGAACAGGTAGGCTTGATGCTTTCTTTAATGCGGTGCGCTGATCCAAACCGAACGACACAAACTGTAGTGCAATGGGCAGGCGCTTTTCCAAACCGAACTGGTGCCCAAACAACTCCTTCAAGGCGTCGTTGAAGTTTAGGCAGCAGGACTGAAGCTCCGCCCCAACTGCGTCATCGATCCTGCTGGTGGATTGATGCTCGATCTCGTTTCGCAGTCCGATCAGGAAATGCAAATTGTTCTTCACCCCCAAAGATAGAGGGCACTTGCCCGTATCCAGACATTGCGTCAGGTCCCAGAAGCGGTCCTGTCCATTGGGCGTCTTCTTCGCCCTATAGACATAGGGAACACCCTCTCGCTTGAAGTATGCATGCAATAAATACGTCCAGGCGATGATAGCGGTCACAACAAATAATTCGGCGCGGAACGTTAGGCCCGCGCTGTTGAAAGTATGAACGGCGGCGATCATCGCTTCGCGAGCCTTGATCAGGAGTTCGTCACCACGGACACTCAAGCCCGTTTCATGATCGATATCGGGCCACGTAGAGAGGAAGGTTTCTAGTTCCTCGTCGTCTACGCCTTTCACAGCCTTATGTTTTAAACCTGTTCTTATCTCACCGATCAGTCGGTGGTTCACGGTCCGCGTAGGGCGAGTGAAGTAGGAAAGGATGTCCTGATCGTTGTAGGTCTTGCGGCGGATCATCGCCTTAACTAAGGCTGCTTCCCACTTTTCCAGTGTGTTGCCGCGACGACGTTTGACTTTTGGTTTCGCGATTTCATCTCCGATCTCGCCGAACCCAGATTCGTGCTCTCCCTCACCATCGGCCACTGCGACCGAAGCATCATAGCTTTCTACCGTCATCCGCTGTCCCCCGTTGCAAGCGGGCATATTAGCGAGAGTTGCTGCGGCAGCAACATTAAGTTGCGGCGTCGAATCTTATGCAATGGTCGCGTTGAAGCCTTTGTGGATCGATACGCATGCCTTGTGAATATGGTCGGATATTACGGAGTTCACTCAGTTTCGGACGTCCGAGTGATGGCACTATTCCCTGTGGTTTGGTCCGCTTGTCACAGGCATTTCTGGTGAACTCGCTGCCGTTGGAGATTGATAGGCTCGCGTTGCTGCGTCTTCAGAATACCCAGCGACCTCTTGTTTGTGAAGCGAATGCGCTCCATTCCTTGGTCCTTCAATGGGTGAAACCTCATTCTAGGGGGCTTTAGAAAGTAAATTACTGAAGCTCTCCGAGGTGATCTGGGAAGGCCTCAACCAAACAGCCGTGGAAAACTACATTTCCTTAGTGAGATGCGATCCATTCTTTGTGCAAGATGGAGGGGTTAGTAGCGGCATACCCATGCGAGGCGGCAGATTGTGAGACTCCATCCAGCTTCCAAAGAAGTAGTTTTGTATAAGGAAGGATTCGGCGATTCCGATCTACTGAATCGTACATCTGTTGGACAAAGAATTTCTGAACTCGTTGAACGGATTGAAGACCCGATGGTACTCGCGGTTGATGGACCTTGGGGAAGCGGGAAGTCTTTTTTTCTGAAAAGGTGGGTAGGGGCGCACACCCTTGAGAACGGCGGTACAGCTACCACTGTCTATTTCGACGCGTTTGCGAATGATTTTTTTGAGGAGCCCTTGGTTGGGCTGACCGGAGCCATCGGTGAGCGACTACCGAAAGGAAAACCTCAGAGAAGTCTAAAGAAAGTGAAGAAGGTCGTTTATAAGGTGGCTGGTCCTGTCGCGAGAATTGGCGCAGCCGTCGCGACGGCGGGTGCAACCGAACTTGCGGGTCCCATTCTTGATGCAGTAATCGAGGCTGGCGGAAAAGAAGCCCAAAACGCGGCCGATGCGTTTTGGAAACGAGAAGACGGTCGCAGGGCTGCTATTCAACAATTTCGATCCGCGCTATGCGAGATTACCGAAGACGGAAAACCTCTCGTAATCGTTGTTGATGAGCTTGATCGGTGCAGGCCGGACTATGCGCTCGCTGTGTTGGAAGTGATTAAGCACTTTTTTGCAGCTGAACGAGTTCACTTTGTGTTGGGTGTAAACCTAGACGCGCTGGAAGATATGGTCCGGATTCGGTACGGAGCCAACATTAATGCAGGGGACTACCTGAAGCGCTTTATCTCGCTTTCTCTGTCGCTTCCAAATAATCTCGGCGGCGATCTGTCTGCCAATGCCTCCGTCCATTACTTCCAAGTGACCGCCAGGGAAATGGGTATTGAGCCACGATTGATCGATGTAGCGACTGACCAACTAAAAATGGCCGTGACTGCTACGCCGGTGTCCCTGCGAGATATCGAGAAGGTGCTTATCCGGTTTGCACTGCTGCCAAGGAGGAAGGATTTCGAGCGTACCTACGTCGGATACCAAGCTCTCATCGTGTCGCTGACTCTGTTCCAGGTTTTGAAGCCAGACCTTTTCCGTCGGGCATTCAGACGCTCTTTAAAGATCGGCGATATCCAAACTTTTTTCGGCATGACGCAGTCAACGCTGGATGAAAATTCCGAGGCCTACGACAGAGACGCTTCTTTCCTAAGAGGTCTCTGGCAGTTTGCACTGACGAGCACAGTCGATGTCGAGAGCGAAAAGCCCCATTTTGCCAGGGCATTTAATGGACGAGTACGCGCGGTTTTTGAAACAATTGAACGAGACTATTTTGCTCTCTTTGAAATCAACGAGACCGCGTAGCAAACGGAATTGTTCGTCATCGGCTAGAGGTAAACTAAACCAGGCCAACCGGCCAAACAATGGTGTTTTTTCGGATAGGCGCTCTTCGAGGAGAACGTTGGGATTCTGCTTGAGGTTGCCGTCACCGAGGAGCATGATCTCCGGGTTCGAAGATGGGAATTATGGGAACTCCCAACCACAGTCCCAAAAGGTGATCATTGCGGTTAATCGATGTTTCTTGCGAGGGGAGCCGCGTCGACGCATTGCCATATCTTGCAGTGGCTTCAAAGATTTGCATCGTTGTCCTGGGTACCACGATATCCTTGCTATGGTTATGGAAGATTCGCTCTAACTCGTCCGGCAAGAAACTTGTAGGGCTGCAATTGTATTCGATCCGGTTACCTCTGGACGATTACTCGCGTTCCTGGCTGCACCATCTCATAAAGCTCCTCGACATCTTCGCGAAACATCCGGAAGCATCCGCTCGATGCATTGGTGCCGATAGAGGCGGGGTCGTTGGTCCCGTGGATGCGGAGTAATCCGTCGGCGAGGTAGATCGCGCGGGTTCCAAGCGGATTGGCGGGACCGGGTTTCACAACTGCTGGAAGCCTGGGGTTCTTCTGGCCCATACTTGCGGTGGGCCGCCATTCAGGATGTGCGCGTTTTGAGACCACCCGCGTTGTTCCATACCATTGTTTGCCTTCGCGACCCACGGCAATGGGGTACGCGAACTGCTCACCGTTTGCTGTCGTGTAAATAAGTTCGTGCTCACGCGTGGCGATCACGATTGTTCCTCTCGCGCTTCGCGCCGACGGTTGCCTGCTCTCATATAGAGGCTCCTGATAACGAGGGGCGGGGTCGTAGTAAGCAGGTGGTGGATACGGGCTGTATGGGTCGTCATAGTAGGAGCCACCATAATCGTCGTATTCATCATAAGGCTCATAGATTTGGGCTTGGCTATGCACCGCCGTCAGAAATAGGGCCGCAGCAAGGAGAACCAGTAATCTCATTCTTCGCATCCGCTTGTTTTTACGCGCATGATTGGGCTGAGTTCTATGGCAGCACTATGGCAGGTGCAGTCTGCTCTTGAGAATGCTCTCTAGCCACCAGGTTCTCAAAAATTTAACTCGCAAGCCCTAATCGGGTGATGGCGAAGCAGACGTGAGTGATATTGCGAAGGTTGTGTACGCGGACCTAATGTACGTGCTGTCCGCCATCGGCCGTGGGAACAATCAACCTAACAAAGCGGTCAAACAAAGCGGTCTTTCGGATCAGGCGCTCTTCGAGCCGGACTTGGGACTTCTGCTTGAGATGGCCATCATCAATAAGCCCAAGCCAACGCAGTGGCCGCACAATCTCATGCGCGACAAACAGGCAGGCTTCGAAACGACCACTGATGCTCCCACGTGTAGGAAACAGGTCTATCGGAATGATCAGTTCCGAAAAGTCAGCAACAGTGATCCAATCGCCCAGCCGATTGCCAATCACGCGCATGAAATGTTCCAGGTGCCAAAACAGCGCGTTGGCCTGAGGGTCGTCGCCTATTGGGGAGCGCAGCATGTATTCTGTCAGGATCACCTGAAGGTCGCCATATCGCCCGATCATGGCGGTTCCCGCCCTAGTCAGCTTTGCTTGCCCTTTATAATGCCGGATCAGCCGAGTGTTCAGCAAGATTTCGTGGATCAGGAAGAGCGGTGGAAAATCCGGCTCATTCAACACCTTGTTGACCGCGTAAAGCTCTTTCGGTTCATACCCGGGCCACTGAAACTCTTCGGCAGCCCACTCTACGCACTTCCGATAAAAATTGCCGAGTTTCGTGATTTGAATGCCGCCATGCTGCTCTGCATAAAGCAAGAGCTTCATGGTGTTGATGCACATCGGGGACGCTTGCAGCTCTTGCTCTGTCAACGACGCTTCGAAGAACAACATCGGATAATGTGCTGAGGCTTTTAGCAAACGTGTCTCCGGCGAAGTGGGGTGCTGAATTGGAAAACGCGCAGAGGAACTGTGTCAACGATTTTTTCCCGGGCATCGAAAACATAGGCGCGATAAATATTGCTGCAAGAAGGGAATCATCCGGCGTTGGCGGGATGCTGCGTCTGCGCCTCCTGGTCCAATAGCTGGACGGTGCTTCCTTCTTTCCTTAGCTCTGCGATGATCCGCTCGACATTCTCCCTTGTGAACCATTCTTCAGGATCAAAGCTGGCCCCAGCCCAAACGTCCAAGATCGGCACGCAAAGGCGCTTCAGCGTGCCAAAATAGTCCTCCAACAACTCCGCTCGATTGACTACCAGCTTATTAAAATACCTGTCTTCGACCGCCTTGAGATGCGTATGCACACGCAGGCCGTAGTCCATGCCCCTGCCAAGGATGCGGTCCTTCAGTCCTCGATGATCGGTGAACAGCGCAATCTTTGCGGCATCTGGAACATTGGCCGTCGTAATCGCGGCATGAGCCAGCAGGCAGTGCATCCTGATGAAAATGTTAACCGACGTGAGAAATGGATGATCAACTCGACCCTTAAGGCGATGATAATCCTCTCGGTAACTCTTGGCCGTGACGAAGACGGAATTCCCATGAGCGCGCCAATAGTCGTACTCACCAAAATAGACGGTCCTGCTGTTGATCCGCATACCCTCAACCCCGGTAACGTCCTTACCGTCGATGTTCCACAGTCGAGTACGAGGTGAGACATCAGAATTGGTCAACACAATGAAGTCGTGCCAGCCAAAAGACGCAACGTGGTTCATTTCTTCACTGGCGGTTTTGAGCAGCTTATGCGGACGCTCAAGCGTGAGGAAGTTGTTTGCTGCATCCAAAAGTGCATAGCCCGAGACGACGTGTTTGCCAGCAATCTCTCGGACCTGCTGATCGGTTTCAGTGGTCCCGAAGTCGAAGGCATTAATCTGTGCGATAAATTCCCTACGCGCGCTTTCCGTGAGCGCATCGATTGTTGCCCAATCAACGCCCGGTCCAGCGGAAGGTGCTGGGTTCATGTTTTCGGCGAGGATTTTGAGAACGGAGGCGGTGACGGATTCCGTGATGGCCTTCGTCATTGCCTGGGTGCGGGTGAGTTCGTCCTCCTCACGCGTTTGAACGGCCTCAACATCCCGGAACCGCATGCACCGCTTCAGGATAATGTCCCACTGCTGATAGCTCGATATTTTCACTGATTCTGGACCGACGCTCCGTACGTAGACATGCATGAAGCTGTTTTCGTCTTTGGCACCAATTGGTATCGCGCCGTGGGAGGGAATATGCACGACTGGATAAGTGACCCCGTTGGTGAATTCGGTGAAGCGAACCTCGCACTGCAAGGGTGGCTCCAGTCGGGTTTTCAGGAGGTTATGGATCGCGTCAGAACGGAAGTGTTCCAGAGGAAAGGCTTCTGAGCGCGACTGAGGGTTCCCATCGTCATCAACCCCAAAATAAAGCCGACCGCCGCCGTGATTAGCAATTGCCGCGATGTGCCGGGCAATCTTTGCCTGGCCTTCCTTGTTCGCCTTTGAGATGCCCATCCAGGCTTTGAACTCAATATTCAGCTTTTCGCTGCGATGTCGCAGGTCCTCTTCCATTTGCTGAACATCGGTCAACACAGACATTTGCAGTTCCAATCGTTTCGTGGTGAAATTCGCCGGGAGAAATATCGAAGGCGAATATGTTGCCACCGGTCGTGTCAATAAAGCGTAGAGGCATTGCAAAGGCTCGCTGGTCTGCGAGCACCTATTTCCATTTCGCAGCCCATTCCCGCAGCGCAGCCTTCGCCCTATCTGGCCACTGCTTCACGGCTGGACGAACCACAATCTTTTCACCCGATGGCTTCCAGGCCAGGAACACCTGCTTTTCTTGGATCGACGCGACCAGCAGTGCCTCCTCTTCCTGGCACAGGTGACGGGTACAAGCCGAGCCGACGAAGTAGTCGCCATCAAATGAACCGGACCCGACACCGAGGAGGATGTTTGAATAGTCATCTTTGTCAGAGCCCAAGAGGTCGTTTATCTGTGCCGCGACCTCGCCGAATGACAAAAGCTCGCTAGGGTGGGAAACGGTCTTCTCCCGAAGCTCGGACCAGCCTTTTGATGTATCGGCAACGAAACTTTGGTTTACGGATTTCGAAAAACCGCTCGCGGGCGTCCACGTCCACGATTCACCCGGCGAGTTCGGCAGCGCTGTCGTCTTGAAGGTAAGCTGATCGGCTAGAACGTCTATGGTCACCGGGCGGCAGCTCTCAATCGGACCATCGACCTTCGGCTTTGCGCCCGTAGGGAATGATATGACGAAGGGAGAGGAGTCACAGGTGTTTCCACCTGCTGATGATGATCCAACAACCACCGGCGTGCCTGAAACCAGCTGAATGTCGCTGATATTAATAGTCGTGTTTCTCAAAAAATCACGCTCGTCAATTATCAGGACCTGTTCAAAGTCTCGTTGCACGACGGCGATCCGATATCCGAACATCTTCATTTCGAAGCTGGCGGCCACGGCGACGCTGATCTGGGCCGCAACCAGGAGCATCATAGTCGAAGCAAACAAACGGACGAGATTCTTCAAGACTATCTCCAAAAAATTCCCGTCGCTTTGTATGCAATCGTTGGATGATGAATGCAATGATCTGGAACGATGAGTGTACCGAGATAAGCCCGGCACACTCTGTCAAAATCTCCATTAGCGCGTAAATTTAGGCGAAACGGAAATCATCTGCGCCAAGCTGAGACCATGCTACGTTCTGGATCAGAATGGAGTTTTCTGCATCGTAAGAAATTCTCGTGTCAGCACCGACTTGACTAGCCTTGGCGACAAGGTCCTGCCAGTTTGCAAACAAACCATGCTCGAACTCGATAATGTCCTGGCCTTTGGCAAAGTCCTGGATCGTATCGTGACCGAAACCTAGATTGAAAATAAATGTGTCGCTGCCAGTTCCGCCGTTGAGCACGTCGTTTCCTTCGGAGCCATTAAGAACGTCATTTCCATCCTGGCCGCTCAGAAAATCATTTCCCCAGCCGCCAATCAAAAAATCATTACCTTGTCCGGCGTGAATCGTGTCGTTACCAGTGCCGCCTAGCAAAATATCGTCAAGCAACCCACCGATGATGGCATCATTTCCAGCACCGCCGTCGATATATCCTGCAGCATTTGGATTGCCAGTAATCGTGTCGTTCCCGCTATTGGATATCAACGCCTCGAAGTTTCCTGTCGCGAGCGATATATTCACATCGCCTGTGGAGGTCACGATACCGGTGTCATAACCGGAGCCGCCATCGATGGCCTGAGGCAATGATCCTGCCCCCGGTTTTCCATAGCTCGCAGCATCGAAGTAAATGGTATCATCGCCACCGCCTCCATTTAAGGTGTCTGCTACGCCTGCTCGCCCGTCGATAATATCGTTGCCATTACCTCCGACAAGAAAATCGGAGGCTTGCCTCATATTAGAACCGACAATCGAGACAGAGCGGTCACCGAGTGCCGTTACCCAATTTCCATCCACTCGATCACTAATTCGCTGACCACCGTCGAAACCAATGTAACCGTCAGTCTCAAGCGAGAGCGCAGGGTCACCGGCAACGTAAGTTCGACTGTCATTTATCGAGATTGTACCATAAAGGCCGTATTCACTACGAGTAGGAACCGGGCCATTCAGGAAGATACGTGTTACGACGGTATGGACCTGCCCCTCATCAATTATTCCAAAAATCGTAACGGGTATCTTGTCAGCTTCATAGTATGATTTTTGCGATTTATCGGCCGAGACATAGCTAAACCCATAGCGGCTATCCAGGCGCACGTCCTCATAATGGCGCGAATCTATACTTCTATTACCCGAGATATCGGCCTGCGTTCGAATAACTCGATTGTCGCTGCCGGTCACCGCAATATCCGCATTACTTCCAGCAATAACAATATTTGAGCTGCCACTTATCGCCGCCGCCGCATTTTTTGCAACCAGAATAGTGCTGTTGTCGACCCGTATCGAATTCGTGTTTCCGGCGATGGAAATCATTGAGCGACTAATACTGGGCCGAACGAGGCTGCCCGGCGACAAATCGCCATTAAATATAGGCATGTCTGGAAGCAAATCATTGGAAAAGGCTATGGAATTATAGTCACCTTCTACTTTTATATGCAATCCACATGCGCTGCTGTTTAGCGTGAATCGGGATTCTCCATTGCTTCCGATCCAACCATATTCTTCATAGGTTTGTACAAAATCCTGATCGAATCCGAAGGCTTGGATTGATCGTGTGTTGTCCAGATTTACCGACGTGGACTCTATTCTAAGATCGCCCCAAACAACGCTATAACTAATGGAGTTCCAGGAAGGCACTTCAGTGAGAACGTCGTACCTCATTGTATCTACGGTCGAATATCTTCCGTCTTTTGAAGTGGACGTGTTTACCGAAGTAGTTGCTTCGCTCATAATTGGGTTGCTTTGGGTAAGGTTACCTTTTGTTGAGCCGTCGATTGCACTTGTATGTTTCTCAACGTCGCCAGTTGCAGCACCGTTACCTGCTGCAATTGTCGTCACTTTTCCGTCCGTTCTGACGAACTTCTGCCAGCTTTGAAAAAGGGAGCCGTCGGCTAGGAATGTTTGATATAGCGTTTTCGACGCGCCGCTGGCGTCATAGGTTGTCGTCTCGACGTGGTCAAAATATCCTATTCCCGCAGAATCTTGCTGCAAGACGGATGATCTTCCGTCGGCGGACGTCGTAATGATTGTCTTTTCCCGGATAGAACCGTCACTGTTGGTTTCTACGACTGTCCTGACAACACTTCCATCCGCCCTGGTCGTGGAGATGTCACGCTCTATGCGATCAGTAACACCGTCCCCATTGATATCCATATAGTCGGTGATGGTTTGGCCATCCCTGCTGGTAACCGATATTTGACGGTCTGTCAGAACCCCCAAATGGTTGAAACTCTCAACGGTAACGGTTTTTGTTCCGTCCACAGCGGTTTTGGTTTTGGACACCTGGCTAACGGTGTTGGTTAGCAAATTGTAATGCGTCACCTCTATTGTGCGTTCGTCGGCGCTCGTGCGCGTCACAGACTTGAAGTTCGACTCCTCACGTATTTCAAGCTTGGAACCGTCAGCATTTTCGACTGCAAACACTTTTTCATATAGACCCGTAGGGTGGTAGCCTACTGACGTGGTTGTTTTGGTGAGTCCGTCTGCACTGGTGGAAACTACGGTATCGAATAACTCGTTATCCTTGATCGTCTGAGTAGTGCTACCGTCACTGTTCAGGACGGTTACGTCAGTCGCACTCTCCTCAAATGTGCCGTCACCATCCTTGTCCCATCGTTTAGAAATGGACAGGCCATCATCACTGGTCGATTCTTCATATCGAGCTTCAAGTGAACCGTCCGCCTTGAGGTACGACGTCACCTGGGTGCGTGTTCCATCGGCACCAACGGTCAGTGTTTCGGTTTTGCTCTGATCGAAAATTCCGTCGCCGTTATTGTCCCAATTATGCGTGGTTGTCGTGGCATCGGCGCTCGTCGTTACAACGGTCCGGTCAGCGAGCGCGCCACTCGCAGTGAAATTGCTGACAGTCTGCGTCCGACTGCCATCGGAATTCAATGCTGTGACATCGATTTGCGTCTGATCGACTGAACCGTTCCCGTCCGTATCCCACTGTCTGGTTATGGAGAGAGCGTCGTCGCTTGTCGTGGTCGTGAGCCGACGTTCAAGGTCGCCACCCGCGTTGAAATCAGACGTGGTGACCACGGTGTTTCCGGCTGCATCGTGGACGGATATCTGTGTCCGATCAACGTGGCCGTCGCCATTTTTATCAGTGGTGACAGCCGTTGTCCGCTCGTCCGGGCTGACCGTTGTGACAACCCGTTCCTGCAAGGCACCAAGACTGTCGAAAATAGACGCCGTCTCGGTGCTTTCGCCACTCGCGCTCAAAACCGATGTTTTCGTTTGGGTGAGGTCAAAGCCGCCGGTCCCATTTGTGTCCCATTGTGTTGTCTCCACCTGAGCATCTACCGACGTCGTAACCACGACCTTTTCACGGAGGCTGCCATCCCCATTGAAGCTGGAGCGCGTTTCGATCTGACTGCCATCCTGGTTAGAAACAACGGAGAGAGTTTCGGTCAGGTCAATAGTTCCATCACCGTCCGTGTCCCGCTCAAGGGTCATTGATCGGCCATCGGAACCAGTGGTGCTGATCGCCTTATCGCGCAGGCTACCGTCACTGTTGTAGTCGGTCACCGTTGTTACGACATCGCCGTTGGCTGCGGTGTGAGTCACGCTCCGCTGATCTGTAGTGGTATCGCCATCAAGATCGTATACGACGGTCTCATTGCCATTGGCGCTGGTGGTCTTGACGGTCTTTTCCTTCAAAGAACCGTCACGATGAAACTCTGTGATGGTATGCGTCTGGCTGCCGTCAGGATTGTAGACTGTTACTTCAGTCCGAGTATTGTCGACCCTTCCCGCTCCCGTCTTATCAATGGTGGCGGTCTGCGAGAGTTCGTTGCCATTGGTGGTGGTGACGCTTTGTTGCTTGATTGTGCCGTCGCCATTCCAATGCGTGATCGTCTGGGTCTTGCTACCGTCAATTTTCAGAACAGTCGTGTCGGTAATTTTTTCATCAACAACACCATCACCGTTGCGATCATATTCCACGACACGAATAAGCCCGTTTCCGCTGACGGTTGTTACCAATCGGGAACTTGTCGAGCCATTCGGGTGGAATTCAGATACGGTAGTCGTTTTGCTGCCATCGCCATTCAGGACGACATTTGTGCTCTGTTTTTGATCGTAAACGCCGTCCCCGTTTGCATCCCTCTGGACAACGGTATTCAGATTGTCATCTGAACGCGTGGTGATCGTACGGTCTTTCAGTGATCCGTCAGGATTATAACCGGACACGGTTTCAATGAAGCTGCCGTCGCTGGCGGTCGCTCGCTCGATCTGGCGATCAAGGTGGCCATCGCCGTTTGCATCAAATCGGGATATCGAACTTAACCGGTCAGCACTGAGCGTCGAAATAACCGTCGCGCGCACGGAGCCATCAGCATGATATTCGATCACAGTCTGTGTTTGACTGCCGTCAGGGTTGAGAACGGTAGTCTCATTCGTCGAGCGGCTGACGGTCCCGGAACCGGCACTGTGCCACTGGGTATTTTTCTCCAGACCATCCGCAGTGGTTGTGATGATCATTTTGTCGAGCAAAACGCCAGAGGCGCTGTATTGGCTCGTCGTGACTGTGGAACTCCCATCGGAATTTGTAGCCGTCTGGCGTATTTGCGTCCGATCTGTTGTTCCGGCAGCATTACCAGCATAAAGAATCGTCGTTGTCAGACCATCTGCGCTCGTGGTGGTCGTTGTTCTGCTTTGGAGTGAGCCGTCAGGATTGAATAGGCTGGCGACGTTCTGCGATTCCCCGGTCGCCAGAACAGAAACCGATTCCACGAAGTCCGGGTCGCCGTCACCATCGGTGTCGAAAGCATCCGATCTCGTTTTACCGTTGGCGCTCCAGTTTGAAATCGATGTGGCCCGGAGGCTGGTATCGGCATTCGATTCCACAATCGTTTTCGTTCGCCCACCGTCTGCGTTCACCACGGTGATTTCTTCTGTGATGAGATCAAAAACGCCGTTTCCGTCAAAATCAGCTTTGACGGTCTTGCTCAAGCCGTCCGCGCTCAGAGCGGTAACAAGACCACTGCGCAACGACCCGTCGCCATTGAGATTATTTTGGGTTGTTATCGAGCTTCCATCGGCAGCGACAACTATTCCAGAATTCTGCTTGCTCTCGGCAGCGCCATTACCGTCCTTGTCTGTCAGTATTTCTTTCGAGCGCCCGTCAGCGCTCGTCGTCGTCACTACACGTTGGGTTATGGTTCCATTGCTTGATTGGGTGAGGACTTCCTCAGTCTTGCTTCCATTCCCATTCAGAGTGACGGCACGATTTTCGATGACGTCGAAAATGCCATCGCCATTCAAATCGGATTTTATGCTTGAAGCGGTTCCGCCTGCATTCGAGAAGACGGAAATGGCCTCCTTTTGAGAGCCGTCCTGGTTGAGATATCTTATCGTGGTAGTGGTGCTATTGTCTGACCCGACTATACGCGTTTCAAACTGATCTGCGTTGCCGTTACCATCCAGATCGCGTGTGATTGTGACGTTTTTCTTGTCCGCGCTCGTTGACGTAGCTTCCCTGCTCAGCAAGCGGCCGTCTGGCGCGTAGTTGGAAATCGTTTGCGTGCGATCTCCAGCGCTGTTTATCGTCGTGTCCTCTGTTTGGCGGGTATCGAGAACGCCATCCCCGCCAATGTCATACTCCAGGGACTTCGTCAGGCCATCGGCGCTCGTGATCAGTGTCGATTTGTAAGCAACACTCCCATCGGGATGGAAGGCGGACGTCAAAATTGATGTCGAACCATCGGGGTTGACGACAGTCTCCCTGTCGACGATGTAGCCTTGGCCATCATAAACAAACTGGACATCGGCCATAGTACCGGTCGTACCGTCGGTCCGGGTGTATCCTCCCTGACCCAGTACGACTGAACCATCTCCCAAGACCGTGCGATTATTGTCGGTCGATAGATCAATGGACGCGATCCCCAGTTGGTCAAGGGTCTGGAGTTGCTGCGTGCCGTCGGGGTTCGAAACAAGTATCTTGAATTCGGACCAGCGCGCGTCACCCGCATCAAGCTTGCCGTTTCCGTTCGTGTCGAAAACGTTCGCCAGAGCCTCGGTGTTCGATTTTGCCGTTGGGTCCCAGGACGTAAAGATAAAGGCTTCCGGAGAATTCACATCTCCCGACCCCTGTTGGTCGAGTACCAGCACGCCGTTGCCGCTTCCTGCCCAGGCGGTTTTATGCTGTAGCCCGTCTCCCTCCATGTTCAGATAGGTATTCGACGAACCAACTGAGGTTATATTGAGGCCGTTGCCCGTCAGATCGAGAACAATCGGGTCCCCGAACCATGACTGGCTTTGGTGGACTATGCCGACTGCGGGTGGTTCCGCATCGACGATAATCAGTTCCAAAACGGTTGAGTTTTCGTAGGGCTCCCCCTCTTGAGGCGTTGAAGCAGGCTTTGGCTCCGAATCACCACCCTCATTATCCCACATCGATTCAATCGACTGGAAGAAGTCTCCGACGGAATATCGTCCGGCAGCGTCTGTAATCGCATTCCGCAAATCTGAGGCGAAGTTTGCTGTAAATTCATAAAGATCGTCCGACGCATTGGGGTAATGTTCGTTGACTGTGTCGTAGAGAGCTTCAGCCGCCGCAGAACCGACGTACCCGGCCACGACAACGGCGGCCACCCCTGTTAAACTAGGCGTTACTATAATACCCACAACAGCGCTGGCAAATATTCCCCCGGCAACATTTGCCACACCGCTGAGATCGCGATCAGTGGCACCTACTGCAACAGAAACAACCACATCTTCGATAGCTCTGAGAGAAAGTGCCAGCTTTCCAGCCGCTGTGCTCTTGATGCCGCCCTTCAGGGCACCCTCAATCAATCCACTGGAAACTCCTACATAGGCAGAGTAGCCCGTGGCCACGGCATCAGGGGTACTGTGGAAAGGCTTCGTCAGATTATTACTCAGGTTGCGGCGGAAATCTTCAATAAATGTAGGCATCAGCTTCCCTTACTTTAGCCAAGAAACTCTATTCGGATATCGAGTATAAGAGCCGCCCCAATTGCGGTTATAAGAAATAGAATAAAATTGATTGAGAGAAAAATTAGGTATGATATAGGGTTTGATTTTCTGCTGTATATATTTACGTTTGCAGCGATCTCTCCGCTCTTGATAGATTTGAACAAGTGCGGGATGTAATAAAACAAGCAGAAATACAGGCAGGCAACGATAAGTAAATCAAAGAAAAAATTTCTACTTAAAATATAATCCTTGATCGTTGAAATCATTTTTGTTCTCCCTGCTCCCAAATAGCTTGCTGATAGGCGATGCCAATATCAGTGCTATTATCTAGTTTTCGCCGCCCTGTAACAGCATCGTTTCAATCGATGCAAACAGGAGTAGTCGAAGAAATCTAAATCCGGTTTTGGACTGAGACTCAATAGAAAGTTGTGGCTTTTACTCATGTTTTGTTATGATTGAGAATTCATACATTCTGAAAACCGATCCCTTTGATGCAAGGACACGAGTTGCTCGCTTACTTAGAAAAAGCCATATCTGTGACGAAGAATTACGAACGCACCAGGGTGCCCGCCTCGATTGGGGCTACATTTCTGAGACCCTTTGCTGTCTACGGACATATGGCCCTTGTTTTCGCTTCGCTCTCTGCCACAGAGAATCGCTAACAATGCGAAGTTCCGGAACGTTGACCACGATGTGTTCTTCTATTGGATTGACCCGCGAGACGCGCCGTTCGGTGGCTGGGTTCTTCCGATACTCTTGACGATTAAAAACCAGCCTACCGATGTACATTTCGTTGTTAAGTATGCCGGTGCCTCTGTTTCGATGCCCACGGATGGCGGTCGCTTGCCAAGGTTTTCCGCGTGGGCCGGGAACTTCCAGCCGGTTCAGCTTGGACGCGATAGCGTCGGGTGTAAGGCCATTGGAGAAGTCCTTGAAAATCGTGATTATGATTTCGGCTTCATTTTCCGCAATGGCGCGAAGGCCACGGATCAGATTTCCTGCCGCATCGTATTCTCTTACTATTCGATAGCCAAAGCATAGCCCGCCTGGAACCCGACCGCCTTTCGCTACCGACTTCATGCCTTCGCGCGTTCGGTATCGAGTTTGCTCTATGGTTTCCTGGCTTAGAACGGCTCGAATGCCCAACTCGATAGCTGAAACTGCACTGCCACCTTGGACAGTCCAAAGTTCTACATCATGGAATTGTAGTAATTTCAGTATCTTCGCGCTGTGCTCCAGATCGCGCGATAAACGATCCAGCGTAAGACATAAAAAGACATCACACGTGCGTTGTTGGGCTACAAAGAGAGCCGCCTGGAGCCCAGAACGGGTTTCGTAGTTTGCGCCACTGATTCCAGCATCGATGAAACTGTCAATCAATTGCCAGCCCTTTGCCTCGATCATTGCTCTTCCAAGGTCAAGCTGGGTTTGAATCGATGCGGGATTTTGTTGATCCGTAGAATAACGAGCATAGAGCACGACCTGTTTGGTGGGCTGCCTCTCGGAGGAGGCTAAAGGTGGATGTTTCATCATTTGGATTGCTAGGGACCATTTGTTGGTGAGATGCCGCCTTTTCAGGCGATGGCCGACAGGTATAAACCTGCGAAGCTGGTTCATCGGATACATCCGACCCATTGACGAAGGCATCACACCGAGAGGGGGATTATCCCCTTTCACAACGATGTTTGGGCCGTCCCGGAGTTAGGGCGAGGGTAGTTTCCCCCTGCGATTTTCGGGTGTTGATTAACCCTTACCGATGCAATGTCGGAAGGCAGCACAACGCTGGATTTAGGCTCATGAAGACGCCGCGCAACCCGAACACCGGCGATCTTGATGGCGAGTATCCTAACGAACAGAAGCGCAATCGGCGCTCTCCAAATTTTACGATCTGTTTCAAGCAATCTCGCTGAAACACACAATCAGGTTTCCTCTGGACTTCGGGTTGCTACGGCCTCCGATGACGCCGCATATTGGTCTATCGCCACGACAATGCGTTCCGACCAATCGGCAATTTATGCTGTTCAAGACGCCATAGGTCTCGGATCAGCAAAAGTAGACACTGCGTACGCTGCGATGGAGACGGCAATCGATGTGTTGACACAGTTTCAGGCGAAATTGGTCGCGGCGAAAGAAGCGGGTGTAGACAGAGTAAAGGTTCAAGCCGAACTTGAACAGTTGAAGGACCAGACCGTCAGTATAGCTCGATCAGCTAGCTTCAATGGTGTAAACTGGCTGAATACATCTTTCGCGAACATATACGATACGGCCGAGACTAAGGAGCAACTGACCACATCCTTTGTCCGATCCAGCAGCGGAGGCGTTTCGGTGCAAAGCACCAATATCGATCTGTCGAAGGTATCGCTGTTCAATTCTACCGGCGGCGGGCTGCTTCAGGCCGATGATCGTAGCCCCGGTACCGTGGGCGGCATTCGCAACACAATATACTCCTTCGATCCGGTTGGATCGTCCGCATGGGAAGATTATATCTTCGACGGTCCTCTGTCATTCACCGATAACAGTACGGCGATCACGTTCACCCTGAACCTGGATGCCGACGATCCCGCGACAACAACGGGTGCGCTGCCCGGGATGACGCAGACATACATGATAGACCGGGACGCGATTGACGCCGTCAATGCCAGCTGGAATGGCGTGGTATCCAATCGCTCCCAGTGGCGGACAGTGCTGCAATCGGTCCTCGGTAGCTCGGTCAGGATTCTTCAGGATTCATCAAATCCAGAGAAATATTCGATAGAGACCACGGAGGTCTCAGGACGCGGCTCTTCCTATTATATGAGCGGCTTCAGTTCGACCCTTCCAGATGGAAAGACCGCTGGCCTGCAGGATAGCTCCGCCATCATATACGGAACCCGTGCTTACACTTACAGCATATGGGATACGGCATTCGAGCTGAAGCCGGAAGTGGAAGCCTATATCGCTATCACCGAGAATGGCGTCGACAAGACACTCACGTTGACGCGAGACATCGTGATGGCAGCTCTCGGCACCACGACCGGTGACGTGAATTCGATTGGCGACTATATCCAAGTCCTGAACTACGCTTTTGCCAATCAGGGAATGGGTATCGAAGCAACCGATCTCGGGTCCGGGCTTATCCGATATGATCTGATCGAAACCATTAACCCCGAGGCTGGACGAAAATCGACCCTGGGCGTCACGGGCGCGACCGACAACATTGGCAACACGCCGACATTCGGATTGCTCGATATCGATGTGACATCGAATTTCAGCCTCGACGCCTACATCAGCGGTGTCCAGACAATGCTCTCTCGCGTAATAGACGGTGCAGCTGTTCTCGGTGCAGTGAAAAGCCGCCTGGAGCTGCAGGAAGGCTACAACCAGACTGTTATCGATTCCATCGATAGGGGCATTGGCCGACTGGTTGATGCAGATATGAACGACGCGTCCGTGAGGTTGAAGGCACTTCAGACCCAGCAGCAGCTTTCCATCCAGGCACTCAGCATAGCTAACGAAAATCCATCAATGCTGTTACAGCTCCTTAGATAAGCTACTCGGGAAGCGTTTCACTGCCAACCTCATTTTTCAGGAGGTACCGGCGAACCGTCCGTGGATGGACGCGGTATTGATCGGCGATAGCAGCCATCGATAGGCGATCATTGAAGTACGCTTGGCGAACTGCCTCGACCTGGTTCGGGGTGAGCGCTGGTCGACGACCGAGGTGCCGTCCTTTCGCTCGGGCAGCCGCGACGCCAGCCACAGATCGCTCCGAGATCAAACAGCGCTCGAATTCGGAGATCGCGCCGAAAATATGGAATACCAGATTACCAGTCGGGGTCCCGGTGTCGATAGCTTCTGTCAGCGACCGAAGTTGCACTCCCCGGCTACGCAAAGAGGAAACGGTTTTTATCAGGTGCGCAAGCGATCTGCCGAGGCGATCTAAACGCCAAACGACGAGCGTGTCGCCTGTTCTAAGTCGCCGCAAGGCCTTCGATAGGCCGGGGCGGTTAGTGCTCGCCCCCGAAACTCCTTGATCTTCAAAAATGATGTCGCAACCGGCCGCATGCAGAGCGTTCAACTGCAAGTCCAGATGCTGGTCGACGGTGGATACCCGCGCATAGCCTATTCTCATGATCGTTCCGAGATTTCCTTGTCATCGGGGCGATTGACAAAACCAACCGATTTTGTCCGGCAAAATTTGCCGTCGTCCGACGAATGTGTTTGTTCAAGGTTCTCAAGGGATTACGCAATCTACGACATCAATCTTGGTTCGATGACAAAATCGGTTGGTTTTGTCCTGTGCGGGTAGAGGAGAAGCATCACACCGTACCAAGGAGTTTTGTCTGTGCACGGCGTGAAATCCTTCTCCTCCTCCGTGCACGACTTGATGGATGCTGGATAAAAAGCAAAGATGGGGCTGATGCTGCCGATATCTATCAGGCTGCTACGCGACCGTTGCAGCCGAATGTGATCCTGGCTGTCGTCGATTGCAGATTTCCAAGTGTGGAAGCCTTCTCAGTCGAATTTGTCCGTCGATACAGTGTGGCAACGACCATGTTGGATTTTGTCACGCTACAAGAGCCCTTTGAGTTCCGCAGCTTTCCAGATCAGGAATACCTGAAGCATACCGCCATCCCGGCGTTGATCAAGGTCATGACAGAGAAGCGGCCATCCCTTGCTAAGGGGAATGTCAATTTCGGAGGCTGCAAAATTGTCTATGAACGTTTGCTCGTTCCCCAAAAATCTGAAAGTGGTCGAAGCGAATGGTGCATCGTCTTATCCAGGATCGATCTCCTGTTACCAGAGGTCTCCTTGTTTGAAACGGACGGTATCGACCTCAGTATTCTCCAGCTACTGACAGAAGGTGCAACGCAGAAAGAAATCGGGCTTAGGCTGGAACTGTCGCCTCGGACGATTGAGCACCGGACCGAGCGGCTCAAGGCTATGGTTGGGGCGAAAAATCTACAGCACCTCGTAGCGCTTTGGATCGCGAGCAGGCTAAAAGGGATTTGTTGAGATGAATTTCAGTTGATTTTGTTCTCATCAGTATTCTGCAGTATCGGTATCTTGATCCTGTCACTTATACAGCATAACGATCTCATCGCGGAGGTTGGGGACGCGCCGCCGGCTGTTATGATCCCAACAGACTGGTCGCCAGTCTCCGCAATCCAATTTTAAATGTCTGCCGATATCTCTAGCTTCCTGAAACGGGGAGCGACGAAATGCGGCTATATTACTTCACATCGCAGCCTCATGGCATTGGGGCCATCAAAAATACGAGATTAAAAGTCTCCCGGTTCAGCCAGTTGAACGACACATCGGAACTGCGCATTAACGTAACGAGCAACACAGATAAACGGGCGCAACAAGAGCAATTTGAGGCCTTTGATCGACAGGGTGGCATCCTATGCATGACAGCAAATTGGTCTGATACGCGAATGTGGGGTCACTACGCCGACAACCATAAAGGGATGGCCCTGATATTTGACGCTGATCCGGAATACTGGTTTCCAATTCGATATATATCTGACCGATTACGTGCTGAAGCATTTGGCAAAGACAGATATCGAGACCTTACGGTACGAGATCATTTCGGTATCGGAATGACCAAGTCTGACAAATGGCAATACGAGAATGAAGCTAGGCGATATCTGCCTTTGGATGATTGCGCGCAGGTTGGCGAATTACATTTCATTAGTTTTGAATTGGCCAAGATCAGTTTCATAGGCGCTCTGCTCGGAGAACGGACAAATATCGATTCCGATGATCTGGGTTATATGGAAACGAACGGGCATAAAGTTGGTTTTATGAGGCAGTCGGATGACGGCTTTCGCACCATTTTGGATTGCGAAAAAACCAGCGGCCACGCTAACCAGGTGACCTTTTACGACTTGTATAAAGATATTGTCGACGAGGGTATGTCGGGCAACTTCACCCAAAGTTGGCACTAGAGGTCTTTGATCAGGGTCTCAGATCGGCTTGCATTCCCCGACCTCACTGGGTGTTTGCCTACGCTTGCGACGCTCTAAATTTAGCTGGCCTTTTCCAGAGCACGAAGCCACTATTACGAGGTTCCTATGCAATCATCGCGGCTGCACCGGCACCATTTTGACCGATGATTCCAAAGCGATGCCACGCCTCGCGAATTCTGCACGATCATACGCCGTTGGCTGCAACCACATCGATATCTTTCCATTACTGCTTTTCGCCGGATCACTCTGATGGCAAAGCGCCTTCACCTCTGCCAGGGTCATGATGTAACAGACCGGAGCGTCCGTTTTAGCCTTTATGGTGATGATCCACCATCAGACCGCAGGTTGTCCAGGTTTCCGCCGAGACCAACGGGGTCTCGTTTGGTCAGTCCTTTGCTTTGAACCCCGAAAAAAATCGTCTCAGCATCGTTCGCGCAATACAGGTCACTGCCCTTCGAATTGCGAGCTGTCAGCATAACGCTCCACCCCCGACGGGAGAGTTGCCACGCCGCGTAGTGCAGCGCCGCGTTACCAGTCACTTGCGATGATTTAACGTCCATAGATCAGGCCTTTTAAAGAGATCATCCGAGTTTCGCGATCTCGTCTTCAAATTCTCGAACGCCCTCGATGGCGTCGTTCTCTGACAGTCGGCCGGACGCCATCAACTTTGCGCTGCATACCTTAAACAGTTTGAGATACGCCTTGCCCCTATCATTGAGCACACCCCGATAGAGATGAAATTGTCCGGTCATAATTTCGGACGAGGCATATTCCGAGATGATCATGTGCGCTGCATCAGGAACGGACCAGCCGCCCTTAGCGATCAAATCGCTGGCATATCTCCCATCCGTTCTCAGACCCCGGGATACTTCTTGCACGACGGCGGCAACCGCCATGTCATCATGCGGGCCTTGCCCTCGATAACGGATTCGGAATTTTTCAAGCTCCGTCAGAAGTAGTCGGTTCTCCGGTGAAAACTGCAGCTTCTGCCTCCGCTTGAATAACCGGAACAACGTGATTCCCTCCTATACGTTTGTTAGAGAGTTGACGCAGTTGATGCGACGTTGGCACTGGCACAGGGGACATCCTTGGTGCAGGCCTTAAGAAACAGGCAGCCAAAATGTGTGATCCTCATTGAAAAAATAGACAGTTCGCTGTCGTCGCGTGGCCTCAAGTCCAACTGCTTATAGTGCTGTGCCCGCTGATTATGATACTCGATCAGCCCAAGGTGTTGCAGATGCTCTAGGTAGACTGGAAACAGTCCCGGTTGGCCCAGTGCCTCGTAGGCGAAAGTTTGATCCTCGACTTCTTTTCTGATGTCTACTGACAGTTCGCTCTTATCCAGCCTGGACTGCCTCCATGCTTGGTCAGGATAGACCTTCTGTCCTACGGGCGACATGATCAGCGTCTCGTCTCGACCGACGAAATCGTGAAGGAAAATCAACTCATCAGGAGCCATCTGGGTGATAATGCTGAAGAATGCAGGATGCGCTTCTCCAACACGCTCGCGATCCATCGCCCTTGAAAGCAGATGGATGTACAGTTCGGTGATCGGATCATGCTCAGGCTGAAACCGAAGCTTTTCCACGATGGGGTAGGCCACGGATTCAACAGGTTCGATCAGTCGTTCTTCCGGAACCTGACGGACCGCCCGGTCGATGTACCTCTCCAATCGATCCTGCAGTGCTCCGCCGATCTGAAATGGGAACAGGAGAAGCCGAATGGTCTTGGCGACGTCGGTGCCGAACTTATCGATCTGTTCAACAGTTCGGGGAGTCACGGTCGCCGCTGCCTGGGCGGCAGCCACCGTAGAAGCGACGACTACATGCGGGTCTGTCATGCGCCTTCCCCAGAATCACTGCTTGCATATGGTGGAAACTGCCACGATTCGAGCCCTCTGCGGCAACCTACGTCTCATTAACGCGAAGTATTCCACGGCCTTGGCTTCTGGGGCTCAAGCACCACTGACACTTATAGAAGTGCTGCTCCACCTGTGGTGGGCTCCTCAGCCAATTTTTGAGAAGTTGTTTGCTGCGGTCTTGAAACCTCTAAAACGGCAAATAGAGCGACGCATCCGGCCGTAGACAGAATCAATTTGTTTGACGTTAAAAGCGCTTCAAGGGCGCGAGATGAAAACACAGAAAGACCGAGCATGAAAAGCGGGAACAGGCTAACGCCGTTCATTATGTCAGACCCTGTCGTGCTTGAGACCAAGTGGTAAGCGCGGTCGCATTTCTTCCAGCGGCTTATCGCGTAAAAAACTGCAACTCCGAAGGAGATCATATCGAACCAGTTACCGTCCGCGAAACCCATAACGGTGTGAACGATATCCGGCATCGCGGATGCGGGAGCGTTATCGGCCATCGTTAAAATGCATGACCTTGAAACCTAGCGCCAAGACTGCCCCAGCGATTGCGCCCATAAGACGTACCGAATCCTGATCGCCACCCCAACTCAGGAACGAACCAGCCAAAACGGCTCCGAGAAGCGATGCGGATGCGATTACTCGCAGGTTATGGATGTGGGACATCTTTCTTCTCCTTTCTTCCGAGCTATCTACAAATAATTTGTAGCATTACAATAGTCAACGGTTGGTTGATTTTGTAACTTTTGCCCACAACCACCGCCGAATTCGGGGCATAGGTTGCATTGTTGGTAGGGGGCGGCTCTTCTCTTTCATTCAGCCCAAGAGGTAAGCATACGGTGAAAACCGCAGGTCATGCCGCTTGAGCGTCAAATTTACGAGGAATTTGGTCAGCGGCGTGTCCGCGACGTGGCAAGAACGTCGGCCAGCCACGCCTGCGGATCGACGTCGTTGAGCTTTGCCGTCCTCCCAGCTGTTGCGCTAGAGGGGAGAGTGTTACGCTTCTGGCATCTGTTTCGAATAGCGTCGAAAGATGACCCAAACTAGACTCGCTCCGGATAACCGCATTAGGCCAAATCAGACTTCGTTGCATTAGCGTGTCATTAAACATCATAGACGATCTCAAGCCGAGGACGCTATCACAGGCCAGGATATTAGGACGTAGACTCATAAACTCGGAGCCACAAGCGGATCGAGGCAAGTTGGACCATCGCGAGAAAGTTCTCCGCTATCTTGTCGTATCGGGTGGCAACCCTGCGGAAGTGCTTCAGCTTAGAGAAGAAGCGTTCGATGAGGTTTCGCTCACGGTAGAGCCATGTGCTGAAATATGGTTTCGACCGTCGGTTGGACTTGGGCGGGATATTGGCGAACGCACCCTTTTCGCGGAGAGATGCCCGGATGCGATCAGCATCGTAGGCCTTGTCCGCCAACACGATTGTTCCAGCTACAACATGGTCGAGCAGATCGTCGGCAGCTTGTCCGTCATGACTTTGCCCAGCGGTCAGGCCCAGCCGGATCGGAAGGCCTTGCCCGTCCACGACCGCATGAATTTTGGTCGTGAGCCCGCCTCGGGAGCGGCCGAGACAATGATCTCGATCCCCCTTTTTGCCGTCGCAGCCTGTTGGTGCGCGCGAACGGAGGTGCTGTCGATCATCTGGATGTCGCCATCGTGGGCGGCGGCATAGCATCCATCATCCGACCCCATACGCCTGCCTTCCGCCATCGCGCAAAGCGATTATAGCAGGTGGTGCGTGGGCCATAGCGAACAGGCAGATCACGCCACGGCGCGCCAGATCGCAGGACCCAGAAGATACCGTTCAACACGCGTCGGTCATCGACGCGAGGCACGCCTCGCGGCTTGTTAGGTAATAGCGGCTTAATATGCGCCATTCAAAATCTGTCAGGTCATATCGGCTCATGGTGAGCCCTGAACCAGAAATCGTCGCGATGTGAAAGCGTAAAAGCAGAAGACGACCTCGCATTGGAGGCAGCTCAATGCTATCGTTCGTGCAATATAAAACGGGGCAAGACAATCATGGATTTGGCAATTCCCAGCGCAACGAATCTCAGCCTGTTCGTCAGCGCCACACTGGTGTTACTTCTCGTGCCGGGACCGGCAGTTCTTTACATCTTCGCGCGCTCGGTCGAGCAGGGTCGCTCTGCCGGGCTCGTTTCGATCCTTGGCATCCATACGGCCACGCTTGTTCATGTCGTTGCCGCTGCTGTGGGGTTGTCGGCGCTCCTGGCGTCATCCGCGCTCGCCTTCAGCGTGGTGAAATATGCTGGCGCGGCCTATCTGATCTGGCTTGGCCTCAAGAAGCTTTTCGGCCCCTCGGACATTCCCAACGTTGAGGGCGGTTTACCGACGCGAAGCCGCATGCGCCTCTTTCGTGAGGGCTTTATCGTCAATCTCCTCAATCCGAAGACAGCGCTATTCTTTCTGGCTTTTTTGCCGCAGTTCGTTGAGGTCGGCCGTGGCCATGTGGCAATGCAGATCGCTTTTCTCGGAATTGTCTACACAGCGATTGGCGTTCTGACGGACAGCTCCTACGCACTTGCCGCTGGCGCGGCAGGCAAGTGGCTGAAGCGCAGTCCCGTGTATCTCAAGGCTGAACGCTGGGTCAGTGGTTTCGTGTATATCGGTCTTGGCTTGACGGCCGCTTTCGCTGGCAATCAAAAGAAATAGACCGTCCGTCCTCCTCTGGAAGAGGCCCTAAACGGCGAGCACGTCGGTGACGATCTGGAATCGACGGCACGTAGTCGTAAAAATTAGATAGCCGTTCGCGTTTATGAGTTCACGACCTAGTATTGGGTAGATCAGCTTAAACAGCACTGCGCAAAGGGTGTTAATGAACATGAGAACATCTGCTCTTGGAGGAATTATCGGTATTGCCTGGAGCGCCGCAGCCATAGCGCAGACGGCAGATTTACCAACTCCGCAAGAAGCAGCGCGAGCATACGTCAAAGCGACGAATTCGATGGGAATGGTCTGGGAAAAGAAAAAGGAGGGGGATTATATCGTAACCCTTGGTGAGTGCGCAAAAAGCTCTTCTGGACCAGGCGTGATTTGCATAGCCTCCATCAAGACGAATGTTCCAAACGCCAAGCCGTTTCATAATAAGCTCGGTTTTTCCAGATCGCCATCTGGGGAGTGGGTAGCGACATTTGAGCGTTGATATAACCCTCGGCGCGCAAAAGTGTTCTTTTTATCTTGGTTTCCGACCCCAGACGGTCTCCCGTCTGGGGTCGACATTTTGGGCAAGAGTATTCTCATCCAACGCTAAAATTGGGGTGGATATCCAAGGAGGTAATTGTGTTTCGCTGGGCTCATCGATTTCTGGCGGTTTTGGGAGTTGCCGTCGGTTCAGCTATTGCGGCGGACGGCGACGCGGTGCGAGTTTTCCACGATGCCGTTCACGTGGGCAAAGTGGAAACGGTCCGGACGATGCTCGCGGCCGATCCTGGGCTTGCCGTTTCCAAGGACCAATATGGTTTCCAGCCAATACACCTGCTCGACATGTATGCCGATGAGGAGGTGTTCGATCTCCTGCTTGCAAATGGAGCAGACATTAATGCCGTGAACGACGAGGGCGTCACCATCCTCCACATCGTCACCGATCCGGATGCCGTCCTGCTCCTTGTGGAACGAGGCGCAAATGTCGAGGCTCGCGACAAAAGAGGATGGACCCCTTTGATCATGCAGGCAAACAACCAGCAAAATGGACCGGACGTCGTAGCCGCCCTTCTTGCTCACGGCGCTGATCCGAATGCAGAAGGGCATGATGGCGAAACCGCTCTTTCCTTCGCAAAGGAAACGGGTGATGGATCGTTTATCGAGGTCCTTACCGCTAACGGCGCGACGAAGTGATGACCGCAAGCCTCAGAATTCGTCATAGCGCGTAGCGCCCATAGAAGACATGAATCCAATTCTTTGATGAAAATCGCTTTCGATGCCTTCGTTGATGGTCCGCTCAGATCGTCAATTTCCGAAAGCGTGCCCAGGATCGAAGTTATTGGTATGCGGAGCGGTTCTCATCGTAACTGGACACCCAATGCACCCACACCGAGACCCCTTTAGCCTTCAACGCTTCCATCACCTGTCGATTGGGATGACCCGGAGTCGTGACCTCTTCATAAAGGCTGTCGTCGAGGAGACGGACGCTTCGTAGGTTCGGCATGTCGAGAAGAGCCGGGATGTTGTCCAACGCAACCCCTGCATTGATGGTCTCGACTTTGAATGGAGGCAGGAGGTCACGAAGGTCTACAGTCCCGATCATCGACGTTAGATCGAGGCTCTTGATGTTCGGGCAATGCTTGATCCCGGCGAGGCTGTTGACATTGAAGATATCGTCTTCTCCATCCCAGAAGAACCAGACATATCGATAGATGGAGTTACCTCCATCCAGAATAAGCTCGTCGATCTGATTCAGGAGGTCGGGCGAAAGAGGGTAGCGATCCAGATAGGCTCGAACTGCGGGAATGGGCTTGTACCCTTCTTTCTCAAGATCGACGGACCGTCCAAGAACATGCTCGGCGAGTTGCTTTGGACTCCCGAGATCGATCCTCCGCTTGTCGATTAGGCTGGACAGGATCGCGAGCTTCAAGTTGGGATCATCGAACGGTGCACCCGGCACATCTTCAGGTACAGGGAAGCGTGATGCAGTAGCCGTCCGTGACCATGCAAGAGTTGCGAGAATACCTCCGGTGGCCAGAAGATCACGTCGTTTCAGCATAAATGTGCTTTTATCTCCATGACATTGAGCCACTTTACCACGCTGAACTGCTGCATCATAGTTGTTAGACGACCGCTGACTGTACCAGAGTTTGAATCGCCGCCCGGTCGGCGGGCGTCAGCGACTCACAGTCTCCTTTGGTATCTCTTGAATATTACCGTTTGGTCGTTTCAGCTCCACTTTAGCCGAGCCAGACATCGCGGCACTTTTATCCACCGGCTGATTGTACTCCCTAGAAATTTTCAACGAGAACGGTAATCTGCAGCCTTTAGGGCTGGGGAGCATCAATGAGTCCGGAATATGCAGTCGCAATAGGCGTTACTTTCGTTCTGGTCATTCCGGTCGCAATGTTGGTTTTCTTGGTGCTGTGGTGGAAGCAGCGCCGAAAAGCAAGAAAGGCCACAATTGAAACCGTCCACCTCAGCGGTGAACTGACCGAGACGAACGCGAAACTCTTGAAGGCCGTGGAGCTGGGACGCAAAACACACGAGGAAAAGGTCGTTTTGGCTGAGCGTGTGGCGGGGCTGGAAGATCGGTTTAAGGGCGTCCTCGATGTCGATGCTGAGGTGTCCAAGCTTCAGACACAGATGAAGATTGAGACGGCGAAGATAGATGATCTACGCAACTCCTATGTAGAGAAGCGGGCCACCTATGACCGCCTGATAAAGGAAGTTGCCGTCTTCGATGAGACGCTGGCGTTTGCGGAGATGGGCGTTTACGAACCGCATTTCGAGTTTAACGACAGCGAAGAGTATAAGCGCAATATTGAAATCGTAAGAGCTTCCCAAAAGGCGATGGTGACCGCTAAGACGGCTGCCGTGTGCCCCACCGCCTGGACGGTCGAGGGAAGTACCTCAAAGGGTCAAACGATGACTAATCGGAACATCAAGTTGACGCTCCGAGCCTTCAATAACGAGTGCGAGGCCGCAATAGCGAACTGTCGGTGGAGCAACGTCAACGCGATGGAAAAACGCATTGCGACTGCCTTCACCCAGATCAATAAGTTGAACGAGTCCACTCATGTTTCCATTACCGAACCGTATTTGAAACTGAAGTTCCAGGAGTTGTTCCTGACACACGAGTACCGGGAGAAACTCAAGGCCGAACGAGAAGAACGGGCTGAATTGGCTAGGGCGACCAAGGAAGAGCAGAAACTCATCCGCGACATGGAGCGTGCCGAAGAGGAGGAGGCTCGTTATCAGCGTCTTCTCAAGAAAGCCAAGGCGGAAGCCGAGAGCGCGGTCGGCCCGAAACTCGAAGCCTTCAATACCCAGATTGAGATGCTGGAGCGCGACCTGGCGGAGGCGCATGCTAAATTTGAACGGGCACAGGCGATGGCCGAGAAGACCCGTTCAGGGTATGTCTACATCATTTCAAACGTAGGTTCTTTCGGCAGTGACGTCGTGAAGATCGGTCTGACGCGCCGTCTCGATCCAGCAGACCGCATCCGCGAGCTTGGTGACGCCAGCGTTCCATTTGTTTTCGATACTCATGCCATCATCTACAGCGACAACGCTCCGGGACTGGAACGTGCTCTGCATGCCGAATTTGAGCCTGTGCGAGTGAATGCCCAGAATTACCGGAAGGAGTTCTTCAAGGCGACACTGGACGAGGTCGAGATTGCTGTTAAGCGTTTGGCTCCAGATGCCCCGTTCTTCAAGGACGTCGAGGCGCAGGATTATCGCGAGACTCTTGCAAAGCGGCGGTCTACCCTCCTTGCTCAAGAAATGGCAGCCGAGGCATTGTTGCCTGAGGCGATATGAGAAACGGGCTGGCACGGCACGCCGACAGGAAACCAGTTCTTACTTCATTCGCAACCGGACAAGTTTTATTGTAGGAAGAGATGGGGGGCGGCCGTGACAATCTCGGAGGGACTGGAACATGATCGATCCAATCGTGAGAGCAATTCAGGGGGCGATAATTAATATCTGTCTCTCCGACCCAGCGACCGGTGCCAGGTTGGGACGGCTGAAGCTGCAGCCAAACATGAACATCGGGACCGCGTTGAAGGTGGATGGTGATGTGCTCCATTACAGCAAAGAGCACGTTAAAAGCCTAACCACGGCAGAACTGAAGGACGCTCTAGCGAAGGCGGCCGGGGATAAGGTTTACGGTTCGCATGCCACCTCAAAAAAATATTGACGCGGCGGTTTTTGTTCTCTATTCGTTCCAGCCATGAAAAACGCACCTCTGCACCTTATACGAATATCCCGTTAATCCGCTGCCTCGTCTGAGGCTTCGATTAATCGCGAATATTCGAGTGTGTAGATGAGTATCCAGCCGTTGCCTGCTGGCAGGACGTCACGTACGTCGCAAGCCGTTTTCTCCCAGCCAAACTTCAGCCGATGCGTGGGCCGCTTCATCGCCAGAGATCAACTGGCGCTTGATGTCGCGTGTCTGTTGGAATTCGAGGACACAGTTTCAAGCTGGAACGTGAGCGTCCGGCGAACGCATTTCCGGGTGTGGAGAGATGGGTGCTATAGGCCGCGTTTCATCTCATCGACCATGATGCGGTCGGTTATTTCAGGATCGCATTGTGTCTCGACGAGGAACTCGCGGATACCGCCGTCCCACGTCCTGATGTCGGCAAGTAGGCTTTGAAGCTCTTCGATGCCGTTCGGGGTCAGACCCTTCGTGCCATCCTCACTGCCATCACTGACGTAAACCAGTTCGCCTTCGGAGATGTTGTCGAAGTTTGCGGTGATTTCCTCGATCAGTTCGAGGTTCTCGCTGATCATGCCGGCGACTTGGCTGAGTGTGTAGACAAACCTTGAGCGAGCCATCAGACAGCCTCGTGTCGAACTTTTGCCGACGCCCAGTTCCAGGGCAGCAGGTCTTCAAGTCGATCCTTGGGGTGATCCTGGAACCGGGTCAGGACGTCTGTCAGGTAGACCTCCGGATTATGGCCGTGCAGTTTGACCGTCTCGATGATGGTCAGAATGTTGGCGATGCGCTCACCGCCCTTATCCGAGCCGGCAAACAGCCAGTTCTTCCGGCCAATTCCAAGCGGTCTCATGGCTCTTTCGGCGATGTTGTTGTCGATTTCGACCCGGCCATCGTCGATGTAGACGCTCAAGGCTGCCCATCGCGACAGGGCGTATCGCATCGCCTCGGCAAGCTTCTGCTTCTGCGGCAAAGTTGAGAGTGTCGCCTCGATCCAGGCCTTGAGTTCGTCCAGAACAGGTCTCGCGTGGTGTTGGCGCAGGGCAAGACGCTCATCAGCCGACATGCCGCGGATCCGGTTCTCGATATCGTAGAGCGCTCCAATGCGTGACAGCGCTTCCTCCGCGATCGGTGACGGCTTCAGCTTGATCACATCATGGAACTTGCGGCGCACATGCGCCATGCAGGCAGCCTCAACGATCTGGTTGCCGTAGAGTTTTTTGTAGCCCCCATAGCCGTCGGCATGCATGACGCCGCTGAAGCTTGCCAGGTGGTCAGCCGGATGCGCCCCCTTGCGGTCAGGGCTATAGTAATAGGCGATGGCTGCGGGAGTGGCGGATTGATAGCCACTGCCGTCGAAGACGTAGACCCAGACCCTGCCGGTTTTTGTCTTGCCCCGTCCGGGGTCGAGAACATCGACCGGAGTATCGTCCGTATGTATTCGGTCAAGCGCGGCGATGTGGGCCCTGATCAACAAGATGATGGGTGTCAGCAAAGCGGATACGCGGCCGACCCAGTCGGCCATCACGGAGCGCGATATGTCTATTCCCAGCCGATCATACATCTCTGAGAGACGGTAAAGCGGAATGTGATCATCGAACTTGGAGACCATGATATGGGCGAGCAGTCCCGGCCCGGGTTTGCCGCGCTCGATCGGCAAGGTCGGCATCTCGCCAGCTACCGTCGTATCGCATTCCCGGCAAATCATGCGCTTTTCCACGTGCCGGACAATTTTGACCGATGCCGGCACGTGTTCCAGCACCTGAACCACCCTGTCGGGCGCCTTCAGGAACGAGGTGCCACCGCAGGTCGGGCAATTACAGGGAGCCGCATAGATCAGTTCTTCGGTGGCGAGACCATCCGGCAATGGTTTGCGCTTCGGCTTGTCCGGCGCGTCGTCCAAATCCGGCAAGGGTGTTTTCCCGGCGCGCAGTTCAGCCTCGGCACGGGAAGCCTCAATCTCCTCCAGCATCAGTTCGAACTGCTCTATCTTCCGGTCGATCTTTTCCGAAGAGGCGCCATGCTGCCGATGTCGGAGAAGCTCCAGTTGCGCACGAAGAAGCGCTATGATGGAGTCTCGCTTGATGACCTCGGCTTCCTGGCTCTCAAGCTTTGCCGCCTGTTCGGCGACCAGTGCGCGCAAAGCAGTGAGTTCGTCCTGACTGTCCAGCGGCGCTGTTTCCATATCCGCAAATCTAGCCGATTTGCCTCTGACGCGCCAGCGTTAAGCCTGGGATGCCCTTGCAAAATATAGCTTTTATCCCATTCGGCCAGGAGCGGACGTCCATGCCGGGCGGCGCCAATCAATCCCCTCGACGAGCATGGAAAGCTGCGCCTGCGTCAGGTGCGCGACACCTTCTTTCGCTGTCGGCCAGGGAAAGTATCCACGCTCCAAAATCTTGTAGAACAGGCAGAACCCCTGGCCGTCCCACCAGAGAAGCTTGATCCGGTCAGCGCGCTTTCCGCGGAAGCCGAAGATCGCGCCCGAGCCCGGCGCCTCCTTCACCACCGTCTCGACCAGCGCGGACAGACCATCAATGCCACGCCGCATATCGGTCACTCCGCAGGCCAGATAGACCCTTACATTGCCCGATGGCCCGATCATGCCGCCTCCACGCAAGCGACCAGCGGACCGAGCAGCTTCAACTCAACGTCAGCAGGAACCTTCAGGCACCGACCGTTCCGCAGCAATATCTCAACGATCGCCGGCCTCGTTACGGTGGTAGACGCCTGACTTACGCCAGCCTCCTCCATGATTTCCACTGGAAGGAACACCGTCGGTCGATCAACATAGTTGAACGACTTCCGCCACAAGCGGATCTGGCCTGGATGAATGTCGTGCCGACGCGCCACATCGCCAATGCGAGCACCGGGTTCATCAGCTTGCGCCAGTATCCTCAGCTTCGCCTCGTCCGACCAGCGCCGCCTGCGCTCGGTACCGGACATGATCTCCATGCGAGCCATGAAACCTCTTTGTTCTGGTATTAATGTCAGCACTAATGCTGGTTCGAATGCCAGAACATCGCCCGATTTGCCCAATCAGCAAAAACGGCTCACCCGACGCTCACG
>Ga0209371_1000341_pt1 | contig 50975 bp, 50 predicted proteins | sample AgamicAtAmrz_FD_187165 | JGI IMG/M metagenome (GOLD analysis project Ga0209371, IMG submission 187165) | Agave microbial communities from Guanajuato, Mexico - At.Am.rz (SPAdes) (version 2) | ecosystem: Host-associated > Plants > Roots > Rhizosphere | place: Guanajato, Mexico | collected 2012-06-07
GATCTTTTCCCGCAAATTCTGCCCGAAGGCGTTGAGAGAACGGGTTGCGACGACGGATCTCGTTCATGCGGTTGCGAAGCGCGCCGAAGAGACGGGCAGCCGGTTCTATTTCCTCGGCGGCTCCGAAGAGGTGAACCGCGCGGCGGTCGAGGAAATGCAGAGGCTTTATCCGCGCCTTATATTTGCGGGGCGGCGCAACGGTTATTTCAGCCGGGCCGAGGAAGAGGCGATCCTCGGCGATATCGCGGCATCCGGGACGGATATTCTCTGGGTTGGATTCGGCATACCGCTGGAGCAGCGTTTCGTCTCGCGCAATCTGGACAGGCTTTCCGGCATCGCCGTGATCAAGACCTGCGGCGGCCTTTTCGATTTTCTCGCCGGCAAGAACAGCCGGGCGCCGCAATGGATGCAGGATATGGGGCTGGAATGGCTTTACCGGGCCATGCTCGAGCCGAAGCGGCTTGGAAAACGTTACCTGCTGACCAATCCTATCGCCATATATTCGCTGCTGAAGTATCGCTTCGGAGCTTCGGGACAAGGCCGCTAGATCATCGCGACAAGCAGCTGCCGCGCGAAGAATAAAACTCCCGCGCGCCTCCCGCCCGACAATATAAGATTCTCCTAACTTATTGAATGGATGCGCTGCGTCGCTGAAATCCGTTGCAACTGCGAACATCTGCGCTACACTGCATCAATATTACAAATTTATTCGAATCATAGATTTATTGAGGCCACCGATGGTGATTACGTCCATTTCTCTTTTTATATATGGAATTGGCACCGTTACCTCTCTCGCCATGACCTATATCGAGGGCGCCCGCCGCGACAAGGACTGGGATTTTTATCGCGTCACCGGCATTGTCCTTTGTTTCTTCTGGCCGGTGCTCGTGCCGCTCCTCGTCCTTGCCACGGCCTTGTCGTCGTTCGGTTTCCAGAAACGGTTCACGAATACGATCTCGCTCGGCAGGCAAAAAACGCTTAGCTGAGCCGAAGCTCTCCTGCTTCAGGTCTTTTTCGCCGGCGCCTTGTAGGGCGTGAGCGTAATGCCGAGGCTTGCCATCACGCGGCCGATGGACATCAGCGGCGGATGCGTGGCTGGCAGCAGGGTTCCGGTTTTCACGAAGGCGGAAACGGCGCGGACAAGAGACAGGCACAGGCTGACGGCGTTTTTGGCGGCAAGCAGCAGCCCGCCTTTCAGGCCGGGGCGTCGGGCACGGTCGATGCTGTAATTGATGATGCCGGTTCGGAGCGAGCGCTCCATGATCCAGCGCGGCGCCATGCGGTTTTCCGGCACATATTCGATGATGAGCGCTTGCGCATTCCAGGCGAATTTGAAACCGGCCTTGCGGCAGCGGGTGAAGAAATCCATGTCGCCGCCGCCGAGGAAGTTGAAGCGCACGTCGAATTCCGGTTTCGCCAGCGTCTCGAAAACCCGCCGTGAGATCAGGCAATTGCCCGATCCGTGGATTTGCTCGACGGGGCCGGTCGGCGCTTCGATGGAGCCGAACAGCGGATGCGAGAGAACCGCCTTCGAAGCCGGCGCGTCGAATTCCCGGTTGACCGGGCCGCCGACGATATCGACGCCGAAGGATTTCGCCGCCGAAACCATTTCGGCAAGCCAGACGGGGGAGGCGGCCTCGTCGTCATCGATCATCAGGAACCACTCAGCCGAAGCATAGTTTTGCCGGGCGGTACGGAAGGCCGTGTTGATGGCGTAACAATTGCCCTGCGTGGGTTCGACCAATGCCTCTCCGGCCATGCCGCTTTCGGCGAAAAAGGCGCGCGCGACCGCAAGACCCGCCTGGCCCGCGCCGTCATTATCGACCACGACGATGGCGAAGGGAAAATCGGCCTTCTGGGCTGCGAGTGACCGAAGCGTCTTTTTCAGGCCTTCCGGCCGGCGGAAACTCGGAATGCACACCACCGCTTCCGGCATGATCTCGGACATGGAAACTCCTAAATTCCGGCAAGCGCTGCGGCGGAAAAAACGACGGCCCTGAGGCTCTGGCGCGGGCGATTGAGGAAGGTATCGGCCAGCGCCGAAAAGGCCTCGCGGTAGCGGCGGGCGCGGAAGGCCTGCGCCACGGTATAGGCATTCATATGGTTTTCGGATCGACGGCGAAGCCGCCGCAGCTCCGGCGGCGAAACGGCAGCGACGATGGCCGGGTCGGAAAACACGGCCTCGATTGCCGGTTCGCAATCCCGGAAGGTCAAAAGCCGGTTCATCATCACGCTCGTCCTGTGCACCCGGTAATCCAGCACGTGGCAGCCGGGCAGATAGACGAAACGGCCGGCGGCGGCCAGCCTGCACCAGCCATACCAGTCTTCGGCATAACGCAAAGTCTCGTCGAAACCGCCGAATTCCTGAAAGATGCGGGTTCTGACCAGCATGATGCCGCCATTGACGATGAAGTTGCCGCCAAGCAGCGGCTGGAGAATGAAACCATCGGGTTTTTCCCGGCGGCGAATTAGGTTGCGCCGGCCGATCTTGACGCCATTTTCATCGATGCGCTCGTAATCGCCATAGACGGCGACGACATCCGGCCCGGAAATGCCGGCGCAAAGGGCCGCGATGGCGCCCGGTTTCAGGCGATCGTCGGCATCGAGAAACATCGTCCATTCACCGCGCGCCTGCGACAGACCGAAATTGCGCACGGCGGAAACGCCCTGCCTTCCCTGCGGCCGGGCAAGCAATTTGACGCGAGGGTCGGAAAAACCTTCCACCTTTTGTGCGGTGGTGTCGGTGGAGCCGTCATCGACCACCAGCACTTCGCCGATCGTCTCGCCCTGCAGCAACACGCTTTCGATCGCTTCCACGATGTAACGCTCGCCATTGCGAACGGGAATGACAATCGAAACGGAAACCAAGACTTCAAACTCCATGCGGCGTGGGCCAAGAATTCGCACAGCGAAGTTACTACCGCATTAAGCGGGTCTGGCCAATTATGACGTGGTATAACGTCGGTTAACCTTGCAAATCTTTAATATCCTTTTCCTATGATCGGAATGTTATGTTTTGGGAATAAAGGTTGCGGAGGCGGGTGCATGCGGATCGGGCGGCGGAATTTCATGGGTGGTGCGGCAAGCGCTGGCCTGCTGCATGCCGTGGCTGGCCCGGCCTTTGCCGCCGCGCAGAAGAAGGCGGCGAGCAAAACTGCCCCTTACGGCGCGGCCGTTTACCTGCCGGATCTCACCGCCGATAGCCGCATCGGCGAGGCGGTGGTGAAATATTGCTCGCGCATCACCCCCGTTACCGAAATGAAATGGGAGGTCCTGCGGCCTTCGGCGGAGGTGTTCGATTTCGCCGCCGCCGATGCAATCGCCAATTTCGCCCGCCAGCACAAGCTTTCCATGCACGGCCATCCGCTGATCTGGTATGCCTCCAACGCGCCCTGGCTTGCGAGTATCGGCGGCGGCGTTAAGGTCGAGAAGCTGATGGAGACCCATATCGTCACGGTGATGGAGCGTTATAAGGACGTGATCCATAGCTGGGACGTGGTCAATGAGCCGATCCCCGACGTGCCGGGAAATGTGCGCGCGCGGCGCGATGCATGGTATTACGGCGCCGGGCCGGATGCCATCAAGAAAGCTTTCGAGATCGCTCATGCGGTCGATCCGAAGGCGCAGCTCGTGCTCAACGAATATGACGTGGAATTCGCCGCCGAGAAATCGCCGGCCAAGCGCGCGGCCTTTCGCAATCTCATTCTCGAACTGCTGGAGAAGGGCGCGCCGATCAACGCCGTCGGCCTGCAGGGGCATTTGCGCGGCGGCTGGCCGATCGCCAAGGATGAGCTTGCCGCCTTCACGGCGGAAATGCGCAGTTACGGTCTTGCCGTTCTGGTAACGGAGCTGGATGTGATGGACCAGACGCTGCCCGCGCCGGAGGCCGAACGCGATATGCTGATCAATGGCCAGGTCCGCGAGTTTCTGGAGGCGGCTTCCGCGGGCGGCGCGCTTTCCTCCATCACCACATGGGGCATCTCGGATCAATATAGCTGGATCCGCTGGGCCTATCCGCGCCGGGACGGCACCGCCAACCGGCCGCTGCCGCTGGACTGGAGTTTCAACGAAAAACCCATGATGGCCATCATCAATGAATTCCGGAACCGTGGTGCATGACTATGAATGCTGAAATGCCGCTTCCTCCCGTGCAAAAGGCGCTGCAAATCAACCTGCACCCCTTCGATGCCCCGCATGCGGCCCTGACCCTGCCGCATCAGCTCAGGGTCTGGGGCGGACAGGTGGACCGCATTCTGCTCACGGTCGATACGGGCCAGGTGGGGGCCGGCCGCTACAAGGGCAACGGTTTCGATGCGGCGCGCCAGCGTCTCTTCGACATGCTGGAGGAAATGCAGACCAATTATCCGCATCTGCATGTGGATATCGTCGATTACAGCGATGCGGCGCGCAGCGCCGTGACGGAAACCTTCTTTCCCCGCTCGCCGATCCCCTATCCCGCCAAGGCTTTCGATGGCGGGCCATTCCATGTCTATTTCTACGGGCTGAAACGCGCCAATGCCCGTTATGTGCTGCATATGGACAGCGACATGATGTTCGGCGGCGGCAGCCAGAGCTGGTTCGGCGAGGCCATCGCGCTCCAGAAGGCCAATCCGGATGCGCTGTGCATCACGCCCTTTTCCGGGCCGCCGACGGTGCGCGGCGATCTGGATATTTCCCGCCATGTCGGCATGCCCGGCGTGAAGAACATTCCTGCGCCGCGCAAGCTGCCGTCGCGCATTCCCACCTGGCGTTTCGCCACCGTGTCCACCCGGCTTTTCATGATCGACATGGAACGTTTTGCGAAACGCATCGGCTCGCTGGAACTGCTCAGGCCCGATGTCAAACGGCGCATCCGCTCCTATGCCTATAACCAGCAGCCTGTCTCGATGCCCGCCGAGGAGGTGCTGAGCACGAACATGATGCGCACGGGTGTTTATCGCCTCGATTTTCTCGGCACGGGCAAGGGCATGTATTCACTGCATCCGCCCTATCGCTCGCCGGAATTTTATGCGGCGCTCGCCTCCATCGTCGAGCGCATCGAAAAGGGCGACATTCCGGAAGGCCAGCTCGGCGATTTCGACATCAACGGATCGATGGTGGACTGGACCAGCGCGCTGGCGGCCAAGACGCGCTCCAAACGTTATGCGAAAGCGCTGCGGCATCTCATCTCGGCCAATGTCGGGCGGTTCAGCAAGGCTTGAGGGTTTCGATCCGTCTTCCGTCGTGAGGCGGGGCGGAGGGCTCAATAGTCGGTGATGAGCTTGCTCCAGCTCTCCGAGCAGAGTCCACCAATATAGATGTCGCCGGCCAGCGCCCTTTCCCGCAGGGCGTCATCGCGCGTCGCCATGCAGAAATAACCGTCATGGCGGAAGCTCATGTGGTTCTGGCGGTAAAGCGCGTTGATGAGGAAGGGCTGCGCCATGCCGGTGACATGGGCATAGTTCTCGTCATCGAAATGGCGGAACAGGGTGTTGAGCACATCGTTTTCGCAACCGGCATCGCAGACGAGATTGAGCACATAGGCCGTTCTCCCCCGCTGGCCGAAAAACAGCGCGGCACCCATGGCATGGCCTTCAGCATTCTCGATCACCACGCCCTTCAGCTCACCGAGGCTTTCATTGGCCCTGCTCATCTCTATCAGCCAGTGGAATTCCTCGTGAGACCATTCCGGGCGAATGGAAAAACGCTCGATCATCGCGAGCGCCCTGCGGCGGAAGGTTTCGTAATCCACGGTTTTCACCGTAGCGCCGGCGGCCTCCTGCGGTCTCAGACCCTTTTTCCACCGGCGCAGGATTCCATCCACAAATCCGAGCGCGGCGAGCGCCAGCGTGGTCTTTGCCAGTTTCGAACGGCGCGGCATGCGCAGCGCGATGGTGCAGAAGGGCTTGAGCGCCTTGTGCCATTGCAGGCTTTCAATCGGCAACATGTTGCCGCCGGTCGCCACCCAGTGATCGGCGCTGACGGGTGAAGCCGTATCCGAGAACAACATGTCGTGTTTGGATGCCCGCATGCCGCGGGACAGGCGCGCCGCGCCAAGCGCGCCGCGTTTGCCGTCCGATGCGAAGGCGCAGAGCAGCCTTGCGGTGATGGTTTTTCCATTCGCAACGAAGCGCATGGGTACGGCGAGGATGACGCTGGTGACCCCGTTCTCCCCGGCATCGTAGACAACGCTGCCGTTTTCCGGACTGAAGGCGGGACTGCCGAAAAACAGTTTTTCGATATAGGAGCGGAAATCGAAGTTCCGCTCCTGCCCGGTCTTCCTGAAAGCGCTGTTGAGCACGGCTTCGACAGCCGGAACGTCTTCCCTGCGCATGGGGCGGATGCCGGACACACCGATTTGAACCGGGCGTTGTGTCAAGTGACCGCTGTCGCCATCGTCCATATGGGTGTGTATCGGAACGTCCACCGTCGGCCCCCACCTTTTTACGCATTGACGAAATCAACCATAGGCAGCGTATATTTGAATGTCTTAATATAGATATAAAACCCGAAATCCGGTGGGATGTGAAATGTTCAATAAGATATAAAATTGTTTTATATCAACACATTAATTTAATGTCGCTGCATTATTTGAGGTTAACAAAATATACTTAAGTAAGCAACCGATGGATGAAATATGGAGCATTTTTTGTGGATGTTTTTTTGGGGTTTCGAAGTATAGCCTCTAGAAGCGGCGGCTTTGTCCCCTGTCTCCCGGCTCCGATTTACGGAGGAAAAGCGCACAATCACGGTGCTATTTTCCCGTGCATGAAGGATAACTAAAAAATAGGATTTGCGGGGGATATTCGTATTATCGAATATGCGAAGCACGAGTCTCGATGCGGGTGGCTTCAGGAAAGAGGGAGAGAAAAACCCCTTATGGATGCAGCGCATGGCGAACAGGGGCGTGGCTATTGGCGGGACGCGTTGTTTTACGTGACGTTCCTGTTTTTCACGGTCGGCTTTTCGCCCTATATCTCGCTCTCATCGACCTATCAGGGCTCCGCCATGGCGGCCGGGTCCAACCTGCTCAACCAGTTGACCGCGATCATCCTGTTTTTCAGTTTCCTCGCCTTCATGGCGAAGGAAAGGTCGTTTTCCATCCTCTTCATGCCGCGCCTGCTGATGGCGGCGATTTTCGGCTGGTTTGTCCTGACCTCGCTTGCGGGCGAAGCGCCGCTGTTTTCGCTGAGGCGGCTGGTCATGTGCGCCATTATCTGCGTGCTTGCCGGCGGCTTCCTGCAACTGCCGCGCACCGAGCGGCATTTCACGACGCTGCTTGCCACATGCGCCCTGATCATATTGTTCCTGTGCTATTTCGGAATCACCGTGCTGCCATCGCGCTCGATCCATCAGGCAAGCGATGCGCTGGAGCCGCTGCTGGCGGGGGACTGGCGCGGGGTTTTCCGTCATAAGAACGAGGCCGCCTCGGTCATGGCGGTGTTGATCATCGTCGGCATTTATCTCTGCAAGCGCTGGTCCTTCATCGGCGGGCTGTCGGTGCTGTTGCTGTCACTGGTCTTTCTGGTCAAGTCGGGCGGCAAGACCGCGCTCGGGCTGATGCCGATCATCATTGCGACAGGCTGGTTCATCCTGCGCTGGCCGCGCTGGCGCTACCCGGTCGTGACCCTGTTTCTGGCGGTTTTCGCGCTGGTGACCGTCGGCACCACGGTCGATCCCGTCTTTTCGCAGATGCTGACGAAGCTCGGGCTCGACGCCAGCTTTACCGGCAGACGGGATATCTGGACCGTCGCCATCGATTACATCCGTCAAAGCCCGCTCCTGGGATACGGCTATCAGGCCTTCTGGCGCAGCGACGCCCTGATGTCGAGTTTCACCGAGAACAATACCTGGGCGACGACCGCGCCGGATTCGCACAATGGTTATTTCGACCTTCTGCTGGCCGGCGGCGTGCCGGGGCTGGTGCTGGTAATGGTGTGGATCTATCTCCTGCCGCTGCACTATCTCGGCAAAATGAACGAGGCCACGCGCAACAGTCCGCTGACGCGGCTCTATGTCGGCGTATGGCTTTATGTGCTGCTCTACGGCTTTCTGGAAACGCTGTTTTTCCTCAGCACCGGGTTCGTCTGGTTCTTCCTCATCGTGGCCGTGATGGGCCTGCATCTTCAGGCCAATGCCAGCCTCGTGGAGGACGAGGCGGAGGGGGAACCGGAGAGAGTCGTCGGTGGAGCGGGCGTCGCCCCGACGTCCCTGCAAGGGCAGGCCTCCCCTGTCATTCGCTCCAGATGATATTTTGAAATGATTTTTCGTTGCAAATATGTAAAAGAGCCGATTGTTGCGCGCGTCTGCGGCTATTTTCGCTAAACATGCGCGGCTCAAGTCTTTGTTATCGTGCACGTCGCACTGCGAAACCCCGGCTATTGGCGTGGCGGCACTCAAAAAACGGATCGGCTAGGTCAATCGATGGCAGATACAGGCGCCTGCGCGCTCGAGGCGGATGACATCCACAAGAGCTTCGGCACGCATGAAGTTTTGAAGGGCGTTTCCTTGCAGGCCCACAAGGGCGATGTCATCTCGATCATCGGGTCTTCCGGTTCCGGCAAAAGCACCTTTCTGCGCTGCATGAATTTTCTCGAAACGCCGGATCGCGGCCGCGTCATCGTCAATGGCGAGGAAATCGCCACAAAAACCGGCCGCGACGGCAAGGCCGTGCCGAAAAGCTGGCGGCAGGTGGAAAAACTGCGCACCGGGCTTGGCATGGTGTTTCAGAATTTCAATCTCTGGGCCCATCGCACCGTTCTCGAAAACGTCATCGAGGCGCCCGTTCATGTTCTCGGCGTCAGGCGGCAGGAGGCGGTTGAAAAGGCCGAAGCCCTGCTGAACAAGGTCGGGCTTTATGACAAGAAAAACGCCTATCCGGCGTTCCTGTCCGGTGGGCAGCAGCAGCGCGCCGCCATTGCGCGTGCGCTCTGCATGGAGCCGGCGGTGATGCTGTTCGATGAACCCACTTCGGCGCTCGATCCGGAACTGGTGGGCGAGGTGCTGAAGGTCATTCGCGATCTGGCCGAGGAAGGCCGCACCATGCTGCTCGTCACCCATGAAATGCGCTTTGCGCGCGATGTTTCCTCTCAGGTCGTGTTTCTGCATCAGGGCCGGGTGGAGGAGGCGGGGCCGCCGGCGCAGGTGTTCGGAAACCCCTTGAGCGCCCGATGCCGGGAATTTACCGGCGCGCTTGCCAATTGACCCTTTTGCCTGACAATCCGTTTTAACAGGAGAGACTTGAATGAAATTCTTCGCCACGCTGCTTGCCGGAACGGCATTTGCGTTTTCCGCCTTCACCGCCAGCGCCGACGTGCGCTTCGGCATCATGAACGAGGCCTATCCGCCCTTCTTCGCCAAGGATGCCAGCGGCAAGTGGCAGGGTTGGGAAATCGATCTCATGGACGCCGTCTGCGCGGAAATGAAGGAAAAATGCTCGATCGTGGAGCTCTCCTGGGATGGTCTCATCCCGGCGCTGCAGACGAAAAAATTCGACGTCATCTGGTCGTCCATGTCGAACACGGAAGAACGTCAGAAGATCATCGATTTCACCGATAAATATTACAACACGCCGAGCAAGCTGATCGGCGCCAAGGGTGAAAAGGCGGGTGCGACAGCCGAGGACGTCAAGGGCAAGACCATCGGCATTCAGGTGGCCACCATCCAGTCGGAATATTACAAGAAATATTTCGCCGGTGTCGCCGATGAGAAGACCTACCAGACGCTGGACGAGGCATTTCAGGATCTCGCGGCCGGCCGCATCGACTACGTCTTCGGCGATTCCATCGTTCTCGACGCTTTCGTGAAGAGCGATGCCGGCAAGGATTGCTGCGCCGACATGGGCGATGTCGCCGACGACAAGGAAATCCTCGGTCTCGGCGTTTCGGGCGGCCTGCGCAAGGAAGACACCGAACTCAAGGCCAAGCTGAATGCGGCAATCGCCGCCGTCCGCGCCAGCGGCAAATATGACGAGATCACCAGGAAGTACTTCAGCTTCAATATTTACGGGCAGTAATTCGGTCTGATCGGTCACGCATATGGCAAGCCTTGAAACCACGTTGCAACTTCTGTCTCCCTATCCTCCGGGATGGGGCGGCACCCTGTTGAAGGGTGCGGCGTCGACGCTTGCCATTTCCGCCGGCGCCTATCTGATCGGCCTTGCCATCGGCATGGCCGGGGCGCTCGGCAAGCTTTCGGGCAACAGGCCTCTTGGCCTGCTGCTTAATCTCTATACCACCGCGATCCGCGCCGTTCCCGAGCTGATCCTCATCGTCGGGCTTTATTATGCCGGGACTGACGGCCTCAACCGGCTGCTGCTGCTCGCCGGCATGCCGCCGCTGGAGGTGAACGGTTTCGTTGCCGCCGTTGCGGTTCTGGGTTTCGTGCAGGGGGCCTATATGACCGAGGTGCTGCGCGGGGCGATCCTTGCTATTCCGAGCGGGCAGATCGAGGCGGCGCGCGCCTTCGGCATGTCGCCGGCCTTACGGTTCCGCCGGGTGGTTTTGCCGGCGCTTTTGCCGAACGCCTTGCCGGGGCTCGGCAATCTCTGGCTTGCGGTGACCAAGGACAGCGCCCTGGTGGCGGTCGTCGGTTATCAGGAACTGGCGCTCGCGACGCGGCTGGCCGGTGCCAGCACCAAGCAATATTTCCTGTTCTTCCTTGCCGCCGCCCTGCTTTACCTCGCCATCACGCTCGTTTCCAACCTCGTCTTTTCGCTGCTCGAACGCCGCGTGCGGCGCGGCCAGCCGGCCCTGGCCTGAGGAGGGAACGGCATGGATTTTTCATGGGTCGCGAAATATTGGCCGCTGCTTCTTTCGGGTGCATGGCAGACGGTGGCGCTGCTCGTCATCTCCGTCAGCATCGGGTTTCTTCTGGCCATCGGGCTTGCGTTTGCGCAGGTGAGCGGCGGGCGGGTGACGAAAATCCTGGCGCGGTCCTATTGCACCTTCTTCCGGGGCACGCCGCTGCTCATCCAGCTCTGGCTGCTTTATTACGGCGTCGGCTCGCTTCTGCCGATGATCCCCGGCCTGCGCCAGAGCTTCATGTGGCCGGTGCTGCGCGAAGGGTTCTTCTTCGCGGCCGTCAGCTTCACGCTGAATTATGCGGCCTATGAGGCGGAAGTTCTGCGCGGCGCGCTGCTGGCGGTGCCAAAAGGCGAGCTGGAGGCGGGCAGGGCTTTCGGCATGGGCCGTTTCACCCTCATTCGCCGCATCTGGCTGCCGCGCGCCATCCGCATCGCGCTGCCGACCATTGCCGGCGAGGTGGTGATGCAGCTTAAAGCCACGCCGCTTGCTTTCACCGTGACGGTGATGGACCTCTACGCCGTCGCCTACAAGGTGCGGCAGGATACGCTTCTGGTCTATGAGCCGCTGATCGTCGTCACCGTCTTTTATCTCATTCTCACCGCCATCATCGCCCGCTGTTTCGGCCTTGTCGAACAGCAGGTGCCGGTCAGGCGATAAACATTCAGGGAGTATGACCATGAGCACAATCCGTATCCTCGACGGCGGCATGAGCCGCGAATTGCAGCGGCTCGGGGCCGAGCTGAAACAGCCGGAATGGTCGGCGCTGGCGCTTATCGACGCGCCCGATATCGTGCGGCAGGTGCATGCGGAATTCATCGAAGCCGGCGCCGATGTCGTCACCACCAATTCTTATGCGCTGGTGCCCTTCCACATCGGCGAAGAGCGTTTCCAGAAGGACGGTGCATCGCTGATCGCCCTTTCGGGCAAGCTGGCGCGCGAAGCGGCGGATGCTTCCGGTCGCAAGGTGCTGGTGGCGGGTTCGCTGCCGCCGATCTTCGGTTCCTATGAGCCGCAGAATTTCGATGCGGGCCGGGTGCAGGCCTATCTGAAGGTGCTGGTCGACAATCTTGCGCCTCATGTCGATGTCTGGCTCGGCGAGACGCTCAGCCTGATCGCCGAGGGCGAAGCGGTGCGCGAGGCCGTTGCCGCGACCGGCAAACCGTTCTGGATTTCCTTCACGCTCAACGACGATGCGGCTGCGGCCGGCGGCGAGCCTGCGCTTCGCTCCGGTGAAACGGTCAGGGCCGCCGCCGAATGGGCGGCGCAATCGGGTGCCGCCGCCCTTCTGTTCAATTGCAGCAAGCCGGAAGTCATGAAGGCCGCCGTCGAGACGGCCGCCGCCGTCTTCGCGGAAAAGGCTGTGTCGCTGGAAATCGGCGTCTACGCCAATGCCTTCGAAGGCGAACAGGGTGATTCCGCCGCCAATGAGGGGCTGCATGGCACGCGCGCGGATCTGACCGGCGATGTCTATTCCCGTTTTGCCTGCTCCTGGGCGGATGCGGGCGCGACCATGATCGGCGGCTGCTGCGGCATCGGTGCGGCGCATATCCACAAGGTTGCGACAGCGCTGCGGCGCGCGGCGGCCTGAAGCACCCCACGCCACTGCAAGAGACGGATGCGGCAGGTTTTGAACCTGCCGCTTTTTTTATGTGCGGCTATTGACCTCAACTATAGTTGAGGAATTATCAGGGCATGGAACACACTTTTGAAGGACGTTCCATGAGCGACAATACACTTTCCATCCGCATCATCTTCGGCAGCGCCCGCAATCCGCGCTTCTGCGATGTCATCGGCAAATGGCTGCTGGAGCGGCTGGAGGCACTGCCGGGACTGGAGCTTGCGGTCATCGACCCGCGCGAACTCGATCTGCCGCAGGACCACGCGCCCGAGCGCGCCGCGGTCCGGGAGCTTCGGCAAAGCCTCGATGGCGCAGATGCCTTCATCGTCGTCACCCCGGAATATAACCGCAGTTACCCCGGCGCGCTGAAGGTGCTGATCGATTCCGCCTATGACGAATGGGGCGCAAAACCGGTGGCTTTCGTATCCTATGGCGGGATTTCCGGGGGGCTGCGCGCCGCCGAGCAGCTTCGTCCCGTCTTTGCGGAACTGCATGCGGTGACGATCCGCGATGTCGTCAGCTTCGCCAATCCCTGGGATCGTGTGGATGCCGCTGGCCACTTCGACGCCGGCGTGCCGGCGGCAGGCGCGCTGGAGACGATGATGAACAAGCTCGGCTGGTGGGCGCGTGCGCTGAAACAGGCGCGGTCCGCAACGCCTTACAAGGGGGCGTGAGATGGCCGAAAAACCCTTCGCCTTGAAAGTGACGCTGCTGTTCGTCGCTACGCTCACCATCATGGCCGGAACCACGGTCGCGCCCTCGCTGCCGGCCATCGAGCAGACTTTCCTGTCGACGCCGCATGTGGATATCATGAGCCGCATGGTGCTGACATTGCCCTCGGTCTTCGTGGCTTTCTGCGCCCCCATTGCCGGGGTGCTGGCGGATCGCTTCGGCCGCAAGCGGCTCCTGCTCGGCGCGATCCTGCTTTACAGTCTTTCCGGCATGTCCGGCCTTTTTGCCGACAGTCTTGCCGGCCTGCTCGTCGGGCGCGCTTTTCTGGGGTTGGCGATCGGCGCCATCATGACGATCGGCACGGCGCTGGTGGGCGATTATTTCGAAGGCCCGGCGCGGGAGCGTTATCTCGGCCTGCAACAGGCCTTTACCCAAATCGGCGGCGTGGTTTTCGTGGTGGCGGGCGGTTTGCTGGCGGATCTGCACTGGCGTGCGCCCTTCGCGGTCTATGCCGTCGCCCTGCTCATTCTGCCGGCGGCCCTGTTCTTTCTGACGGAACCGGTCAGAAGCGACAGCCGTATTAAAGCCGGCGGCGAACAGGACTTTGCGGTCAACTGGCCACTGGTGGGTGTGCTGGCGCTGGCGGTATTCCTCGTCAATGCCCTGTTTTACACCATTCCCTCGCAATTGCCGTTCTTCCTGCGGGAGCTCGGAGTGTTTTCCGGCAGCATTGCGGGATACGCCATCGGCATTTTCAATCTGGCCGGGGCGCTGGCGGCGCTCAATTTCGGGCGATTGCGGGCAAGGGCCAGTGTGACCGCCATCATTGCCGCCGGGCTGGTGTCGATGGCGACGGGTTTTGCGCTGCTCGCCATGGCCGAAGGGCTGGTCGCCATGCTGTCATCGCTTGCGGTGGTGGGGTTGGGCCTCGGCGTGGTGATGCCGGGCATCATGTCCACCACCATCATGCTGGCGCCGCTCAGACTGCGCGGGCGTATCGCCGGCATCGTCACCGCTTCGATGTTTCTCGGGCATTTCATCTCGCCGCTGGCAAGTCAGCCATGGATTGCCCGCTTCGGTTTCGCCGCCGCCTATCGCGACATTGCCATGATATTCGCCGCCATGGCCGGACTTGCCGTCATGGCCGCCATTTTGCAGCGATGGGCGGCCACGCGAAGGGCGCGGCCCTTTGCGCCGGGCGGTTGACGACCGGTCTGCGGGGGCAAAAAACACCCGTGCTTTGCCCACCGTGGCGTGAAGGAATTGTAAAGTTTTTGACTATAATCATTTTACTGGAAAATGACCGGGAGCGACGGCTGAAAATTCGCTCGCTTCCGCTTTTTTCAGGGAATTTGGCCTGGTGTTTCCGCCTGCTGGCGGGCCGCCGCGCCAACCGTGGTGAGCGGCCTCCCGTATTTGAAGGGACAGGCGGCTTTCTGCGGCGCATGCATGATGCAGATGCGGCCAGAGCCTATGATGCGGCTAGCGAAGTCTCGATGATCGGGGCGTTCGACGTGCAATGTCAGTCTTGCCGAACACCTCCGGCACGGGGAAGGAGCGGTTTTTTCAATGACGTGAGGCTTTCCGTGTCTTTTCTTCAAAACGCCAGTATCCGCACCAAAATCCTGTCGCTCATTCTGCCGCTCTGCATCGTCGGCCTTGGCGCCGCCGCCTTCATGTCCACCCGCTACAAGGAAGCGGACACGGCCTACTCGCTCTTTATCGCCAACGATAACGCCGCTCTGGTGGAGCTTGCGCGTGCCAACCGAAATCTGGTTGCCCTGGCCTATGGCGCCTATCAGGTCATGGCTTATGACGTGAACGGACCGGAGATAAAGGCCGCCAAGCAGGCCTACAGTGACAGCAAGGGCGCGCTCCTGCAGCGTCTCAATAATGTGAAGACTGTTTTTCCGGAAGAGTCCGCCGCCATGGACGCCTTCATCGCGCAGTCGCAGGCCATAACCGCCATGACGGATAAGGCTGTCGAACTTGGTATGGCAACCCGTAATGAGGAATCCGCTGCCCAGCTGCTCAAGGCGGACGCCTCCATTCAGGCGACTTCGGTTGCCCTGACGGCGCTGCTGGACAAGCTCGCCAAGGGCGTCGTTGAGGGAAGCGACGAACTGACGGATCAGACGAACTCGACCATCTTCACCTCGCTGGTGGTTGTCGGCATCGCTTTTGCGGCCGGCATCATTCTGGCGCTGTTCGTGGCCTCCCGTGGCATCACCACGCCTATCGCCCGCCTGCGCGAGCGCATGGTGTCGCTTGCCGGCGGCGAGACGGCGACGGAAATCGACGGCATGGCGCGCCGCGACGAAGTGGGCCAGATGGCGAAGGCCGTGCAGGTCTTCCGCGAAAACGCCATCGAGCGCATTCGTCTCGAACAGGAAACCGAAGCCAATCGCAGCCTATCGGAGAAAGACCGGATCGAGCGCGAACAGCAGAAGGCAAGGGAAGCGGCCGACGTCAAGTTCGCCGTCGACAATCTCGCAGCCGGTCTTTCCAAGCTTTCGGAAGGCGATGTTTCCTATCGCATCGGCCAGCCGTTCACCGCGACGCTCGACGCCGTTCGCAACGATTTCAACATGTCCGCCGAAAAGCTGCAGGCGGCCCTGACCAAGGTGGCGCAGAACGCCAGCGGCATTGGCGCGGGTGCGGACGAGATCAAATCTGCCGCCGACGATCTGGCCAAGCGCACCGAGCAGCAGGCCGCGGCTGTCGAAGAAACCGCCGCCGCTCTGGAAGAAATCACCACGACGGTCAGGGATTCCACCAAGCGTGCACAGGAGGCGGGCCTGATCGTCAGCCGTGCCAGGGCGGGCGCCGAACAATCTGGCGACGTGGTGCGCCGCGCCGTGGTCGCCATGGAGCAGATTGCGAAATCCGCCAATGAGATCAGCAACATCATCGGCGTCATCGACGAGATCGCTTTCCAGACCAACCTTCTGGCGCTCAATGCCGGTGTGGAAGCGGCGCGTGCGGGTGAGGCCGGCAAGGGTTTTGCCGTCGTCGCACAGGAAGTGCGCGAGCTTGCCCAGCGCTCCGCCCATGCCGCCAAGGAGATCAAGGCGCTGATCAACACCTCGAACGATCAGGTGCAGCAGGGCGTTCAGCTGGTGGGCGACACTGGCAAGGCGCTTGCGACCATCGTTTCGGAAGTGCAGGAGATCAACCGGCACGTCGTCTCCATCGTGGAGGCCGCGCAGGAACAGTCTTCCGGCCTGCAGCAGATCAATACGGCGGTCAACCAGATGGATCAGGACACGCAGAAAAATGCGGCCATGGTGGAAGAAACCAATGCCGCAAGCCATAGCCTCGCCAAGGAAGTGGCGTCGCTCAACCAGCTGCTCTCCCAGTTCCGGCTCGCCGACGGCGCCCATCAGCCGAAAAGCCAGCCTGCGCCTGTCCGCAGCGCCGGTGGCAGCGACAAATATGTCGCCTCTCCCGTCCGCGCGCTGGGCCGCAAGATCGCCTCGGCGTTTTCGGGCAATGCCGCCGTCGATACAAAGGGCGACTGGCAGGAGTTCTGAGCCGCGATTGGCTGCCGACATGCATTTCGGCGGGGAGACATCCCCGCCGGCGTTCAACGACGATGTGGTACAAGCGAAAGCCGTTCTGGCAAAATCGATGTCCACCGTGCGAAACGCAACATCTTCGCGACGGTTAGATCATACCCATCGGCAACCATCGCCATGGGGGTTCCCCGGCACCGGTTCACGCGCGAAAACATCCATATGATAAAATCTGACCTTTTCGCTGCCCGACCGGCGGGCACTTACGGTCCGCTGGGCCCCTTTTCCTTCTTCGCCTGATCGTGATGCCACTTGATGGCGAAGTACATGCCCGTACCCAGCACGATAATCTTGAACGGAAGAAAGACTATAGGGAAGAAATCTACCCAATCCCAATCCATCATTGGAGTATTTCCAGTCTATTATCTGACGCATTCTGCCGGGGTAGCGCTATCGCAAAACTGCTGCTTCAACAACGTCATTTGATGCGCTCAGGCAGGGTCTTTTTGACGCAGCCTGCGCCGATTCGCTTCATGCGGAGCTCTTGAAGCTCATTCTCGACATGCTTCCTGTGATCGTTTCGGAGGTAGCGTGAAACGCTGAAAGCTTTGAGAAATATGGCGCACCCGACAGGATTCGAACCTGTGACCTTTGGAATCGGAATCCAACACTCTATCCAGCTGAGCTACGGGTGCAGCGGTCACGCTTGAATCGCGTGCAGCGGTTGGTTCATACCCCAGCTTTGTTTTCGCATCAATGTCTAAAAATCAGAGATTTGCGAAACGTTGCCGGTTTTTGGGCGGAGCCCGGCGTGGTGCCTGTTTTGGGGTGGTCATGGGCCCTTGTGCGGCGGCAGGGCGATGCGTCGTTTGACGTATTGTCTTTTTGCCGGAATAGGGTTTCCCTTATAAGTAGTATGTTATTGCCGGGTCGGACCGCTGTTTTGCCGCTTTCACGAAGAGGCCCTCGGATGAGGGCAACGCCTTTCAAATACGGCGCGGGAGGCGATTTTATCCCCTCAAAATTGGCGGGTAAATAGTCATACTTTTTTTGTTCGTCGGGTGGCGATCCGGAGTCCGGGTTTGCTTTGCCGGCGATTAACTGTCAAATTATTATACAATATTAGTATCATCTACATTTATTTGGGATACAGTTTCGTGACGTTGTCGGTTATGATTTCGACAAGGTAAAGGAACGAATCAGGCGGGGGATCGGATGGCTTTGCGATTGGCACACAGCAACGGGCCGCGGACGGAAAAGGCCGAAAGCGGCAGCGCGGAAGCGGCGCATATCACGGCTATCGACTATGGGTTGCTGACGACTGCGATCAGCTATCATTTGCGACACTCGCAACTTGCCGTGGCAAACGGTTTTGCCGATGTGCTGGCGGAGCAGGGATTGCGGCCGGCCGATTTTTCCGTTCTCGTCATCGTCGGCGGCAATCCGGGTCTCAAGCAGAGCGATGTGGCGGAAGCGCTCGGCATACAGCGCGCCAATTTCGTCGCCATCGTCGACAGCATGGAAGAGAAGGGACTGCTCGTCCGCCGCAAATCGGAAGAGGACCGGCGCGTTCATTTCCTCGACATGACGGAGGAGGGCAGCAGCCTTCTCGACCGGCTTTCCAATACCTGGCGGGATCGGGAGGAAAAGCTGATCGACAGGATCGGCGGCAAGAAGGCCCGGGATCAGCTTCTGGCGCTGCTCGGACGCCTGCGCGACTGAGCTTCGACGAGAGCGGGGCTATTCGGGCGCGGGCCGCCGCAGGGTGCTGCCTGTGACGCAGATGTTCCGTCTTCCCATTGCCTGCGGCACCGGCGACGGTCTTCCTGCGCTGGTCTTTCACGCCAGCCTGATCGGCAGCGGGGCTGAATTGCGTTGCAATTTTCCTGTGAAACCGCCAAGACGCATAAGCATCTTCACGCCTTTGGGTGTGGAACCGCAATCATGCGATCGACTGGAAAGGCCCGGGACGGGAACGCCATGCTGAATATCGATACGAGTCATCCGCTTTATCGTCCCCTGTGGGTCCGGTTGCTCATCGTCGGCTTTTGCGCCGCGTGGGCCGTCATCGAATTCGTCAATCGCGAGTTTTTCTGGGGAACCATCGTCGCCGGCATCGGGGCTTATGCGGCCTATGAATTGCTGCTGAAGTTCAAACCCGCAGGCGATGCTCCCAAAAGCGGAAATGGCGCGGATGAGCCTGCCGCCGAAAGCGCGCCCACCGACAAGAACGATGCGGGCTGAAGCGCCTCCTCTCTTTCGTTTCATGTATTTTGCGAGATAAGGCCGTCCGGCGCTTTACCGGAAATGCTCCCGCGCCCGCAGCATCCGGATCGCCTGGTCGATCAGGAGATTGGCCGCCGTCATGCGCAGCGTCGCATTGTGCCGGAACTGCGGTTTCACCCGGTCGGGATGATTGAGGCGCGCAAAGGCGCGGCGCTTTTCCGCAAGCGTTGCGGCCGTGTCGGTGTCGTGGATCGCCAGTTCCGCCGAAACATCGGCAAGCGACGTCTTTTCGAGATGGGCCGGCATCGGTTCCGGTTCCACCTCCACCTCCACCTCCGGTTCCGGCGGTGGAGCGGGGTCGGCCAGGAAGGCGAGATAGGCATCGAGATTGCCGTTCGCGGGGGGCGGCGTTTCAATATGTGTATCGATAACGAAGCCCGAGCTGAAACCGGCAATGCGGTGACCGGCGGGCGGTGGCGGCTCGGCGCCTTCCTCTTCCGTTTCTTTTTCGTGTTTCAGCCTGTCGACGACCGACTGGAAAACGGATTGTCCGAAGAGCATGCGGCTTTTCCCTCGCCGGTCTGACTATCCGGCCTTTATGGATCATGAAGGTGGTGTCTGGCTTGCCGCCGTCACGGGCCGGTCAGCTTGCGGCTTTCATCCAGAACCAGATCGTAGAGCAGGCGGGCGCTGGGCGGCAAAACACGGCCCTTGGTGGTGATGATGCTGTATGGCTTTACGACGAGCTCGAAATCCGTCGGCAATATCCGGGTTCGGCCGATATCGGCCTGCTGGCCGGCAACGAATTCGGCCATGTCCTGCGCGATCGGGGCGATGGCGTCCGTGTTGCAGACAAGCGCAAGGGTGAGCACCACGGATGGCGTGTTGATGACGTTGCGCGGCATGGCGACGCCGTGGGTGAGGAAGACATCCTCCATGGTTCTGCGCAAAAGCGCGCCGGGCGGCTGGAAGACCCAGTCGTAACCGGAGAGATCCTGCAGGGTCACGGGCTCGCCGCGAAGCAGCGGGTGGCCTTCGCGCACCACAAGACAGGCGCGCTCTATGCCGATTTCATGGATGGAAAAGAGGCCGGGATCGAAATCATCGGGAATGCGGCCGATGATGAAATCGTGCCGCGCCGCCAGCAGTTCGCGGGCCAGCACGTTGCTGCTTTCCACCTGCACGTTGATTTCGATGCCGGGATAGGTGTCCATGGCGCGCCTTATGGCGGGAACCACGAGGCTGATCGCAGGTGCTGTGACGGCGCCGATATAGACCGAGCCGCCGCTGCCGGATTTCATCTGGTTCAGCTCGCGGCTCGCCTCGCGCAGTTCCAGCAATATGGTGCGTGCCCGCCGCGCCAGCGCCTCGCCGAACTTCGTCAGCACCACGCCGCGCGAGGCCCGCTGACAAAGGGGTGATTTGACGATCGCCTCCATTTCCGAGAGCATGCGCGAGGCTGCGGGCTGCGTCATGTTCATGGCGGCGGCCGCCGCGCTGACCTGCCCGTGCTCCTCGATCATGACCAGCATGCGCAGGTGGCTCATCTTCAATCCGGCCCGCAGCAAAGGGTTGTCCTCAAAGACGAAAAGGGCATCCGTTGTTTGCGCCTGCTCATACACTTTTTGGTTGTTCATTCGTGGTTTTATACCCCTCATCGGTTTTTGTATCGATTTAATATATCATAATTGATATATGGAAACTGATTTATTCTATTTGACAGTTATATGGATTCAGAACAATTTGCGGAATGCCGGGGAGGAGCGGCAGCTGTTCCATTTCGCAATTGCGAAAAGGGAGCGAGCAGGGCGCGGCTTCTTCCTCTGACGGCATGAATTTCCTGGTGCACCGCAACATGCGGGTCCAGAGAAGGGCTCAAGGGAGAGAGTTAATGAAGTCCATTATTTCGCTGATGGCAGCTTGTGCCATCGGTGCTGCGTCTTTCGCAGTGCCGGCTTTCGCACAGGACAAGGGCGCTGTTGGCATCGCCATGCCGACCAAGTCTTCCGCGCGCTGGATCGATGACGGCAACAACATCGTCAAGCAGCTTCAGGAAGCTGGTTACACGACCGACCTGCAGTATGCCGACGACGATATTCCGAACCAGCTTTCCCAGATCGAAAACATGGTCACCAAGGGCGTCAAGGTCCTCGTGATCGCCTCGATCGACGGCACCACGCTGTCGGACGTGCTGAAGCAGGCCGGCGAGCAGGGCATCAAGGTCATCGCTTATGACCGCCTGATCCGCAACAGCGGCGACGTCAGCTACTACGCCACCTTCGACAACTTCCAGGTTGGCGTTCTGCAGGCGACTTCGATCGTCGACAAGCTCGGTCTGAAGGATGGCAAGGGTCCGTTCAACATCGAACTCTTCGGCGGCTCCCCTGATGATAACAACGCCTTCTTCTTCTACGACGGCGCTATGTCTGTTCTCCAGCCTTACATCGACAGCGGCAAGCTCGTCGTGAAGTCCGGCCAGACCGGCATGGACAAGGTCGGCACGCTGCGCTGGGATCCGGCAACGGCCCAGGCCCGCATGGACAACCTTCTCTCGGCCTACTACACCGACGCCAAGGTTGACGCCGTTCTGTCGCCTTATGACGGTCTTTCCATCGGCATCATCTCCTCGCTGAAGGGCGTTGGTTATGGCACGAAGGATCAGCCGCTGCCGGTCGTTTCCGGTCAGGACGCTGAAATCCCGTCCGTGAAGTCGATCATTGCCGGCGAACAGTATTCCACCATCTTCAAGGACACCCGCGAACTCGCGAAGGTTACCGTGAACATGGTGAATGCCGTTATGCAGGGCAAGGAGCCTGAAGTGAACGACACCAAGACCTATGAAAATGGCGTCAAGGTTGTTCCGTCCTACCTGCTGAAGCCGGTTGCAGTAACCAAGGAGAACTACAAGCAGGTTCTCGTCGATGGCGGTTACTACAAGGAAGACCAGCTGAAATAAGCCTGATACACATGCGGGGATGGCTTGGCGTCATCCCCGTTTTTCCATAAAAATAAAAACGCCGGAATTAATCGGGCGCTGGATTGCGATATGGCCAATACCATTCTCGAAATGCGGAACATCACCAAGACGTTTCCGGGCGTGAAAGCGCTTGAGAACGTCAACCTCAAGGTTAAGGAAGGTGAGATCCACGCACTCGTCGGTGAGAACGGCGCGGGAAAGTCGACCTTGATGAAGGTCCTTTCCGGTGTTTACCCCGCCGGCACCTATGAGGGCGAAATCCACTATGAAGGCGCCGTGCGAAACTTTCGCGCCATCAACGACAGTGAAGATATTGGTATCATCATCATTCACCAGGAACTGGCGCTCGTGCCGCTCCTGTCGATTGCGGAAAACATCTTCCTTGGCAACGAGGTCGCCTCGAACGGCGTGATCAGCTGGCAGGAGACCTTCAACCGTACCCGCGAACTTCTGAAGAAAGTGGGCCTGAAGGAATCACCGGAGACGCTGATCACCGATATTGGCGTCGGCAAGCAGCAGCTGGTCGAAATCGCCAAGGCGCTGTCGAAAAGCGTGAAGCTGCTTATCCTTGATGAGCCGACCGCTTCGCTGAACGAAAGCGATTCCGAGGCGCTGTTGAACCTGCTGATGGAATTCCGCAAGCAGGGCATGACCTCGATCATCATCACCCACAAGCTGAATGAAGTGCGCAAGGTGGCCGACCAGATCACCGTGCTGCGCGACGGCATGACGGTGAAGACGCTCGACTGTCACAAGGAAGAAATCAGCGAGGACGTCATCATCCGCAACATGGTGGGCCGCGATCTCGAAGATCGTTATCCGCCGCGCGACGTGCCGATCGGCGAAACCATTCTCGAAGTGAAGAACTGGAACGCCTATCACCAGCAGCACCGCGACCGCCAGGTTTTGCATGATATCAACGTCACCGTGCGCAAGGGCGAAGTCGTCGGTATTGCCGGCCTGATGGGGGCAGGGCGCACCGAATTTGCGATGAGCGTGTTCGGCAAGTCCTATGGCCACAGGATCACCGGTGAAGTGCTGATCAACGGCAAGCCAGTTGACGTCAGCACCGTGCGCAAGGCAATCGATGCCGGTCTTGCCTATGTCACGGAAGACCGCAAACATCTCGGTCTCGTGCTCAACGACAACATCCTGCACAATACCACGCTCGCCAATCTTGCCGGCGTCTCGAATGCCAGCATCATCGACGACATCAAGGAAATGAAGGTGGCGAGCGATTTCCGCACGCGCCTGCGCATCCGCTCGTCGGGCATCTTTCAGGAAACGGTCAACCTTTCGGGCGGCAACCAGCAGAAGGTTGTGCTCTCCAAGTGGTTGTTCTCCAATCCCGACGTGCTGATCCTCGATGAACCGACCCGCGGTATCGATGTCGGCGCGAAATATGAAATCTACACCATCATCAACCAGCTCGCTGCCGATGGTAAAGGCGTTCTGATGATCTCATCGGAAATGCCCGAACTGCTCGGCAATTGCGACCGCATCTACGTCATGAACGAAGGCCGCATCGTCGCTGAATTGCCGAAGGGAGAGGCGAGCCAGGAAAGCATCATGCGCGCTATCATGCGCTCAGGGGAGAAGAACTCATGAGTTCGGCAAACACCACAAACGAAGAAAGTAACGTCGTCTCGGTCGGGTCGTATATTCGCGCCAATATCCGCGAATACGGCATGCTGATCGCGCTCGTCGCCATCATGGTTTTCTTCCAGTTCTACACCGGCGGCATCCTGTTCCGCCCTGTGAACCTGACCAACCTCATCCTGCAGAACTCGTTCATCGTCATCATGGCGCTGGGCATGCTGCTCGTCATCGTGGCCGGGCATATCGACCTGTCAGTCGGCTCCATCGTCGCCTTCGTCGGCGCGATAGCGGCCATATTGACCGTGCAATGGGGCATGAACCCGTTCCTTGCGGCGCTGATTTGTCTCATCATCGGCGGCATCATCGGTGCTGCACAGGGTTACTGGATCGCCTATCACCGCATCCCGTCCTTCATCGTGACGCTGGCGGGCATGCTGGTGTTCCGCGGCCTGACGCTGTTTGTGCTCGGCGGCAAGAACATCGGTCCGTTCCCGACCGATTTCCAGATCATCAGCACCGGCTTCCTGCCCGATATCGGCGGCATTGAAGGTCTCAACACCACCTCGATGATCCTGACGGTACTGATTACGGTCGTGCTGTTCTATCTCGCATGGCGCCGTCGCGTCGTGAACGTGAAGCACGGTATCGATGTCGAGCCTTTCGGTTTCTTCATCGCCCAGAACCTGCTGATCTCGGCCGCGATCCTCTTCCTCGGCTACCAACTTTCGACTTATCGCGGCCTGCCGAACGTGCTGATCGTGATGCTTGTCCTCGTTGCGCTCTATAGCTTCGTGACGCGCCGCACCACCATCGGCCGTCGCATCTACGCGATGGGCGGCAATGAAAAGGCGACCAAGCTTTCCGGTATCAATACCGAACGCCTGAGCTTCCTCACCTTCGTCAACATGGGTGTGCTGGCCGGCCTTGCCGGCATGATCATCGCGACACGCCTCAATTCGGCGACGCCGAAGGCGGGCGTGGGCTTCGAGCTTGACGTTATCGCGGCCTGCTTCATCGGCGGCGCTTCGGCATCCGGCGGCGTTGGCAAGATCACCGGTGCGGTCATCGGCGCCTTCATCATGGGCGTCATGAACAACGGCATGTCGATCGTCGGCCTCGGCATCGACTTCCAGCAGATGGTCAAGGGCCTCGTGCTGCTCGCCGCCGTGTTCTTCGACGTTTACAACAAGAACAAGGGCTGATTGCCCAACCCACATAGCAAGTCAAAAAAGTGGCCGGTTTCCGGCCACTTTCATAAGGTGCAGGCGTTATGCGCCGCTTAGAAGAGACAAGGCGCGTTGCGCCGGAGGAAGGAAATCCCGTGCTTATTTCACAGATCAAGGATGCCAGTGGCAAGATCACCGTAGCCGTTCGCGAAGAAGGCGGGCAGGCGCAGGCCGTCAAGGGTGCCGAGTCGGTCTACGCGCTCGCCATGGAAGCCGCCAATGGCGGCAAGAGCCTTGCCGATGTCATTTCCGCCCATGGTCTCGGCGATGCCGTCGATCTCGAAAAGGCCTATGCCGAAGGCCGTTTCCTGCCGCCGATCACCCATCCCGATCCGGCGCATCTGCATCTGACCGGCACGGGCCTTACCCATCTGGGTTCGGCCGCAACCCGCGACAGCATGCACAAGAAGACCACGGAAGCGGCGGAAGAAAGCCTGACGGACTCCATGAAGATGTTCCGCATGGGTCTCGAAAACGGCAAGCCCAAGGCCGGTGAAAAGGGCGTTCAGCCCGAATGGTTCTACAAGGGCAACGGCCATGTGGCGGCGGCACCGGGTGCTGCTCTCACCTCTCCCTCCTTCGCGCTCGATGGCGGCGAAGAGCCGGAAATGGCCGGCATCTACGTGATCTCCGACAAGGGTGAGGCGGTGCGGATCGGCTTTGCCGTCTCCAACGAGTTTTCCGATCACGTCACCGAGCGGATCAACTATCTCTATCTCGCCCATTCCAAGCTGCGCCCGGCAAGCTTCGGTCCGGAAATCCGCGTCGGCGCCCCGCCGTCCGATATTCGCGGCACCTCGCGCATCCGTCGTGGCGACAAGGTCATCTTCGAAAAGCCGTTCGTTTCGGGTGAGGACAACATGTCCCACACCTTTGCGAACCTCGAATATCACCACTTCAAATACGGCCTGTTCCGCGCACCCGGCGACGTGCATGTGCACATGTTCGGCACCGCGACGCTCTCCTTCGCAGAAGGCATCAAGCCGGAAGCGGGCGACGTCTTCGAGATCGAAGCCGCCGGCTTCGGCCTGCCGCTGAAGAACCCGCTGGCCGTGGATGCGGAAGAAGAAATCACCGTTCGCCAGATCTGATCTGCGGACTGCGCGTAAAAAATGGTCGGGGGTGGGTCATCCCTCCCTCGACGTCATCCTCGGGTTTGTCCCGAGGATCTGCGACCGATTGATTTTACGCGACGTGGATAGATCCTCGGGACAAGCCCGAGGATGACGCCAGATGATAGCTCTTTCATCCCATTGCCCCTCTGTGCGTCAGGCAACTTTCAGGCGCTCGCCTTACTCAATCCCCCACAGTTTGCCTTCCCCAACCTCCACCGAATTACCCGCTGGATCGCGGATATAGACGGAATAGCTGTCATTCGGCCAGCGGTGATAATGTTCGATGGGAATTCCGAGCGCTTCGAAGTGGGCCTTCCAGCCGTCCACCTCCGACTTGTCCCTGGCGTAAAAGCAGAAATGGCCTTGCCCCACCGCGCCGTGACGGGGGATCGGATTGTCGGGGTCGGCCCGGCGGGATTGCTCGGGGTCGAAGATCAGCAGCATCTGCTGCCCGCATCGGAAGAAGATGAATTGCCCCGGCAGCCTGCGCACCACTTCCAGCCCGAAGACATCCCGGTAAAAGGCTTCGGCGGCGTCGAGATCGTCGGCGTAGAGCGCGGTTTCCATAATGGCGGCTGGCGGTCGCATGTTTCCTCCCGGTGTTTCAGGGGTTTCCGGCGGCGGATCGCGGCGGAAACCTATTTGCCTGTTGTGTAGGTCAGCACCGTCAGGTCGTGTTTGCCGACGCCACGTTCCAGAACGGTCCAGCCGCAGTTGACATAATAGGCTTCGAGACCCGGCTGGCAGCAGAGATAGCTGGTCTCGTGGCCAAGTTCGGCCGCCCTTTGCGTCGCGGCCTGCATCAAGGCTCGCGCCACGCCCGAGCGCCGACGGTCTTCCTCCACCCAGAGGGCTGCGACCCAGGGCAGATATTGCGGCCGCTCCTCCAGGTCGCAATGGATGAGGAAGGCGGAGCCGACATAAGCGCCGTTGTCATGGGCAACAAAGCCGGTAGGCAACGCATGGGGGTTGGTCATGTCCGTCAGGTGCTCGGCGACATCGCCCACCTGAAGGCCGCTATCCTGCCACCATGCCGTCCAGACCCGTTCGGCGATGACGGGGCCATGCGACTGGCAGTCGCGATAGTCGGAAATGCTGTACAAGGCCGTCTCCCGGCCGGCTTTCCTCCCGCAGGCTGAAGCCGGATCATGCTTTCAAATCGATGCGGGGATTAAACCGGGTGGGACGGGGTTTCGCAACCGCCAAGTTGTCGCGCCGGATCAGGGTTTCGTTGCCGTCACATGCAGCCATGCGGTCGGGAGCCGGTCGTAACCGCTGCCCTGCCTTGCCTCGATCTCCACCGCCGCCCAGTCAAACTGTCCGTAAACGTCTTCCAGCCAGGGCTTCGAAGGGTAATTGTAATAACGGCCGAACATGTCGCGGCCTTCCGCTTCTCCCGCCTTGAAGCTGGCATAAAAAACGCCGCCCCGTTTCAGCGCGGTGTGGATGCGGCCGATAGTGCCCGGCAGGGCAGGGCGGGGCACATGCAGCAGGCAGGCATTGGCCCAGACGCCGTCATATCGCGCGCTCTCATCGATATTCTCGAACAGCAATGTCCGGACGGGAATGCCGAGCCGGGCTTGCGCCGCTTTGGCGATTTCAGGCGTTCCGTCGGTGGGGTGGACATCGTAACCGGCGGCCAGCATGAATTCGCTGTCCTGCCCGCCGCCGCATCCCAGTTCGAGAATGCTTGCACCCTCTCGCAGCCGCGCCAGGAATGTTTCCAGATGCGGGCGATCCGCCGCCTGTCCACGCGAGGTGTAGGCCGCGGCGTTACCCGTATAAAAGCCGATTGTGTCGTCGTCCCTGCCGGTCATCGTCTCAGCTTTGCGACTGGCTCTGGCCCTGCGATTGCTGCACGGTGACCGACACATTCAGCGTCTCGCCCGCCGGGCCGATCCGCATGCCCGATATCGGCGCGCAATCGCGGTAGCAGAGGCCCGATGCGATGCGCACATAGCGGTCGTCGGGGCAGATATTGTTGGCGGCGTCGAAGCCGACCCAGCCCAGCCCCTGAAGATGCACTTCGGCCCAGGCGTGGGTGGCCGTCTGTTCCTCCACTTCTTCCATCATCAGATAACCGGAAACGTAACGGGCCGGCAGGCCCATCAGCCGGGCGGCGGAAATCAGGATATGGGCGTGGTCCTGGCACACACCCTTGCCCGCTTCCAGCGCCGTTTCCGCCGTGGTTTCGATGTCGGTCGAACCCGGCACATACTCCACCTTGCGGTGAATATTTTCCATCAGGTCATGCAGGCGGGCGAGCTCGCTGTCGCCGGCGCTCACCTTCACCAGTTCGCGCACGAGCTTTCCCGGTTTGGTGCGCGGCGTCTCGCGCAGGAAAAGCCACAGCGGCGCATTGCCGATGTGGTAACCGAACACGCCAGCCTTGTCCTCGGTGTTCACGGTGCCGCTCGCCACCACCTTCACCCGCTGCTGCGGGCCTTCCGTTTCCACCAGCGCAACGCGGTTGCCGAAATGGTCGTCATAGGTCACTTCGACGGTGGCGCCATCGACCGAGACATCCCAGTTCTCCACCGTCTGGCCCGGGCCGCTCTGTGGCGTCAGGCGCAGCCGCTGCAACGCATAGGGCATCGGTTCGTCATAGACATATTCCGTCGTATGGGTGATTTTCAGACGCATAAGCTGTCCCCGTCCACGCGCTTATTGATAGAAGCGGTAGCCTTCCGTGATTTCCTGTCCCAGTTGCCCGTTGCGATGGACGAATCTTTCCAGAAACTCGTGCAGACCTTCGTCCATCACCCGGGCGATGGTCGTCGCGCGCAGGCTGTCGCGAATGCTTTCGGCCGTTTCATGCGCCTTGTGCCTCTCGCTGTAATCCTCGGCGATGTAATTGAGGTTGCTGGCGATCTTCTCGTAACAATAGGCAAGCGAACGCGGCATGCGGCCATTGAGGATGAGGAAGTCGGCAATATTGGCCGGCTTGTATTCCGCATCGTAGACCCAGCCATAGGAACGGTGCGCCGAGACCGAGCGCAGGATGGACTCCCATTGCGCATTGTCTAGCGAGGAGCCGACATGCGCCACAGCCGGCAGCAGCACGTAATATTTGACGTCGAGAATACGGGCCGTGTTGTCGGCGCGCTCGATGAAGGTGCCGATGCGGGAGAAGTTATAAAGATCGTTGCGCAGCATCGAGCCGTGGAAAGCGCCGCGCACCAGGCCGGCGCGGTGTTTGATGCCATCGATGATTTGCGGCATGTCCGCCGCCTTTATTCTGCGGTCGAGACTGGTCTTCAGCTCAATCCAGAATTCGTTGGTCGCTTCCCACGTCTCGCGCGTCAGCGCGGTGCGCACCATGCGGGCATTGTTGCGGCCCGCCTCGATGCAGGAGAGGACGCTCGACGGGTTGGCCTTGTCGCGAAGGAGATAATCGATCGCATCCGCCGTCGTTACCTTGTCATGCGTTTCGAGAAACGCCTCGTGGACGCCCGCACTCTGCAACACGCCGTCCCAGTCTTCATCGCCGCTGCCCGAGCGCGTCAGTGAAACGCGCAGACCCGCATCGATCAGCCGGGCGATGTTTTCAGCGCGCTCGATGTACCGGAACATCCAGTAGAGCCCGTTTGCCGTTCTGCCCAGCATGGCTTAATCCTCCAGTACCCAGGTGTCCTTTGTGCCGCCGCCCTGGCTGGAATTAACCACCAGCGAGCCCTGCTTGAGCGCGACGCGGGTCAGGCCGCCGGGAATGATCTTCACCTTGTCCGACACCAGCACGTAAGGGCGCAGATCGACATGGCGCGGCGCAATGCCGTTCTTGACCATGATCGGCACGGTGGAAAGCGACAGCGTCGGCTGCGCGATATAGTTGGAGGGGCGGGCTTTGAGCTTTTCGGCAAAGAGCGCCCGTTCCTTTTTCGATGCGGTGGGACCGACCAGCATGCCGTAACCGCCCGAACCGTGGACTTCCTTGACGACGAGATCGGCGAGGTTATCCAGCACGTATTTCAGGCTGTCCGGCTCCGAACAGCGCCAGGTCGGCACGTTTTCCAGAAGCGGCTTGCGGCCGGTATAGAACTCGACGATTTCGGGCATGTAGGAATAGATCGCCTTGTCGTCGGAAATGCCGGTGCCGGGGGCATTGGCGATGGTGATGTTGCCGGCGCGGTAGACATCCATGATGCCGGGCACGCCAAGCGCCGAATCCGGCCGGAAGGTCAACGGGTCGAGGAAGTCGTCATCGACGCGGCGGTAAAGCACGTCGATCGCCTCATAACCGCGGGTGGTGCGCATCTTGACCTTGCCGTCCATGACGCGCAGGTCGGAGCCTTCCACCAGCTCCACGCCCATCATGTCGGCGAGGAAGGAATGTTCGTAATAGGCGGAATTGTAGATGCCGGGCGTCAGCACCGCGACACGCGGCTTGCCGGAACAGCCGGGCGGTGCGAGCGAGGCGAGCGACTGGCGCAGCAGATAGGGGTAATCCTCCACCCGCCGCACGCGGTTCTCATGGAAGAGTTCCGGGAACATCTGCATCATCGTTTCACGGTTTTCCAGCATGTAGCTGACACCGGAGGGCGTGCGGGCATTGTCTTCCAGAACGTAGAACTGGTCCTCGCCGGTGCGGACGATATCCGTGCCGACAATGTGGGTGTAGACGCCGCCGGGCGGGGTGAAACCGATCATTTCCGGCAGGAAGGCTTCGTTTTTCTCGATGATTTCGCGGGGAATGCGGCCGGCGCGGATGATTTCCTGCTTGTGGTAAATATCGTCGAGGAAAGCATTGAGGGCGAGCACGCGCTGTTCGATGCCCTGGGCCAGTTTGCGCCACTCGCGTCCGGAGATGATGCGCGGGATGATATCGAAGGGGATCAGTTTTTCTGAACTGTCGGCATGGCCGTAGACTGCGAAAGTAATACCGGTTTTTCGAAAGATATTTTCCGCGTCTTTTGATTTCTGGATCAGGTGCGCCCTGTCCTGTCGGCTGTACCACTCGTTATAGTTTTCATATGGGCTTCGCGGCGTGTCGTCCGCATTTATCATTTCGTCAAATGCCAACTTCGATGTCCCCTTTTTTGCCATATGAATACAACGCCAAATGCAATGCAAGAACTATGCGGAGCTCCCTGCGAAGATTTTTCACCGCTCTAGAGTTTTAAAAAAGAAGCGTTTTTTCGGTTTCAGCCTATAAATGCGGCATTGGCAAATTGGTTGCGCGGGGATGAGGCGCGTATCGGGGTGACGGTGCTGTGTGCGCCGTGGGCGAATGCATAAATTTTGGTCGGTCGCTTTCGGTTGATGAATATCGGGCGTCGCATCAGAAAATCTGAAAGATGCGATCACGAAAACACCTTTGACCTTTCGCCGGGATGCGGATACCGCCTTGCTGAATACCCGGTTCGATCCTTCGCCGGTTTGCGTGAAGCCGCAGAAATATCAATTCGCCGCCTTTCCCGCGCCGTGTCCGGTTACGGGGCATCGTGCGGCACAGGGGATGTTCCCATGTCGCTCGACCGTCTGGCTCCGGCCATCTTCGTCTTTCTCTGGTCGACCGGCTGGGTCACCGCCAAATATGCGGTCTATTATACCGGACCGCTGACCTTTCTCTGTCTGCGCTATCTGCTGGCGGGGGCGCTGCTGTGGGCGATCTGCCGCTTTTCCTGCATCCAGTGGCCTGAGCGGCGTGTCGATCTCTTCCGGGCGATCCTGTCCGGCGTCTTCCTGCACGGTCTTTATCTCGGCATGATCTGGTGGGCGATAGGGCAGGGCGTGCCGGCGGCGATCGGCGGCATCATCGCCGGTCTGCAGCCGCTGATGACGGCGGTGGCCGCCCGCTACATGATCGGCGAAAGGATCTCGCCCTTGCAGCGCGCCGGCCTGCTCATCGGCTTTGCCGGCATCGCCATTGCCGTGCTGCCGAAGGTCATGGCCACCGGTGCTGTCGGCCTGTCGGTGCCGCTCTACGCCGTGGCGGTGAATGTGCTGGGCATGACTTCGGTTACCTATGGCACGCTCTACCAGAAGAAATATGTCCATGGCGGAAACATCATGGCGGTGGCCACGCTGCAATATGTCGGTGCGCTGCTGATCACCGTGCCCTTCGCGCTTCTGCTGGAGGATGGGCATGTGGACTGGAGCCTCGGCCTTGCCGCCACGCTCGCCTGGTCGGTGGGTGCGATCTCCATCGGCGCCGTGGCGTTGCTTCTTTATCTGATACGCCGCGGGCAGGTCTCGCGGGCCGCCTCGCTCATCTATCTGGTGCCGCCGCTTGCGGCCGTGGAAGCAGCACTGCTTTTCGGCGAAACGCTGACACCCGCCATGATTGCCGGCACCGTTCTGGCGGTGACAGGGGTTTATCTCGCCAATCGCAGACCTGCCGCAGCGGTTGTCGCACGTTAGAGCATTTTCGCTTTTCTTCGAGTAGCGAAAGCGCTCTAACTCTTTGTTTTGCCGCATTTCCGGACGGAAAATCGGGCTCCACTTTTCCTGGAAATGCTCTAATTACCACAACCTCATATTAGGGGTTTGTTAACCATAAAATTATACCTCTCGTTAATCACATGATTTGGCGGGGGTTACATGTCTATTTCACGTCGTGGTGTTCTTTTCGGATTGCCGCTGTTTCTGGCCGGCTGCGCGAATACCGGCATCGGCCAGCAGAGGCTGAATTATGCGGCAAAGCCGGAGGAGAAATTCCCGCTTCCCGCCATGCATCTCGACAAGGTCAAGCCGGAACTTCGCCGGCAGGAAGTCACCTACGATACCAGGCACCCGGCCGGAACGGTTGTGGTGGATACGCCGGCGCGGCGGCTTTATTACGTTATGGGCGATGGTCGCGCCATGCGTTACGGCGTCGGTGTCGGCCGGCAGGGTCTTGCGCTGAAGGGCGATGCCTATATCGGCCGCAAGGCGGAATGGCCGTCCTGGACACCGACCGCGAACATGATGCGCCGCGATCCGCGCAATCTGAAGTTTGCCGGCGGCATGGCGGGCGGCCCGAACAATCCGCTCGGCGCACGCGCGCTCTATCTCTATCGCGGCGGCAACGACACCATGTTCCGTCTGCACGGCACCAACCAGCCGCAATCCATCGGCCACGCCATGTCGAGCGGCTGCATCCGCATGCTGAACCACGACATCATCGATCTTTACAGCCGCGTGCCGGTCGGTTCGAAGGTCGTCGTCTTGCAGGCGTGAGGAAGAGGCGGATTTTTCCGCCTTTGCCACGCCAGAAAATGCCTGTATCCTTGAGTTGATTTTTTCGGCAGACGGTCAATTTTATGCTTGAAAATCAACCATGTGTAGAATGCCTCCCTTTCTGTATTTAAGGGAGTTCTGCTATATCGGAAACGTGATTTCCGGTGTGCGAGACGTGTATCCATAAAGGGTTAAATGCACGGTATCGAGCGCGGCACCACTTCAACGGGGACACATGAACATGGCAACTTTCGACTCTCTCTCCCGCTATCGCCCGCAGGCACTCGGGGCGCTGCGCATCATGACGGCGCTGCTTTTCGTTTCGCATGGAACGCAGAAGCTGTTCGGCTTTCCGGCATCGCAGATGGATGGCTCCCTACCGACGATGCTGCTGGTGGCGGCGCTTCTGGAACTCGTCGGCGGCATTCTCGTGCTGATCGGCCTGTTCACACGACCCGTCGCCTTCATCCTGTCCGGCCAGATGGCGGTCGCCTATTTCATGGCGCATGCGCCGAGCAATTTCTTCCCGGCCCTGAACGGTGGCGACGCCGCCATCCTGTTCTGCTTCATCTTCCTCTATTTGTTCGTTGCCGGCCCGGGCGCCTTCTCGGTGGATGAGCGCCGGGCCTGATTGCCCGACCCGTCATCGATCTCTTTTGCCGAAGCTCCGCATGGTCACGCCGTGCGGAGCTTTTTTTAGCGAGGGACTGAAACTTCGGTCGTGGCCGAAGCATAGATGCTTGTTTTCGGGTTAAGAACGGGTCATCCTGAACGCAGTTGGAAAATCGATCCGTGACCTCCCAGAACCCCATCGCCCGCGAATTGCTGCTTCTCGCCCTGTTGTCCACGCTGTGGGCCGCATCCTATACCTTCATCAAGATCGGGGTGGAGACGATACCGCCGATCACCTTCATCGCATCGAGAACGCTGATCGCCGGTCTGCTGCTCTTTGCGGTGATCCGGCTGCGCGGGCTGCGCCTGCCCACGGATCTGGCGACGTGGCGGCTGTTTTTCATTCAGGCCTGCATCAACAGCGTTCTACCCTTCACGCTGATCGCCTGGGCGGAGCAGAGCATCGATGCCGGTCTTGCCGTCATTCTCAATGCAACGACGCCAATCTTCACCTTTCTTCTCACCGCACTCGTTATCCGGCACGAGCCGGTTAGCGGGCGCAAGCTGTTTGGCACCATTGCCGGCATGACGGGCGTGTGCCTCATCATCGGCGTCGAAGCGCTGAGCGGCGCGGGCGAGGCGATATGGAGCCAGTTCGCCGTGCTGACGGCGGCTTTTTCCTATGCCTGTGCGGCCATTTTCAGTAAAAATTTCAAAGGGCTCGATCCGATCATGCCGGCCGCCGGCTCGCTTATCTGCGGCGCTGTTTTTCTGTTGCCCGTGAGCCTGATCGTCGACCGGCCCTGGACATTGTCGCCTTCGGCGGCGTCACTGACGGCGCTCCTGTGCCTCAGCGTCTTTTCGACCGCGCTCGCCTTCATGATCTATTTCCGGCTGATGCAGACGCTGGGCTCCGTCGGCACCACGTCGCAGGCCTATCTCAGGGTGCCGGTCGGCGTCGCCATCGGCATGGCGTTTCTGGGGGAAATGCCGACACCTGCCATGTGGGTGGGGCTCGTCTGCGTCATCGCCGGCGTGCTGGCCATGACCCTGCCGTCACGGCGTCGTCCGGTCGCGCAGGGTAGTTGAAGGGAAAGAAAAGCCCTGCTGGCCGGATGTGGCTGCAGGGCTTGATTGGCGAGTGCTCGCCACTTGTTTCTTCTCCCCGAGGGGGAGAAGTCCGCGGCAGCGGGATGAGGGGGCGCCCTCGCCGGATCATGGAGACCTTACCCCCTCATCCGACCCTTCGGGCCACCTTCTCCCCGGCGGGGAGAAGAAACGCCCGGCAATGCCGGGCGTCCTTAATCCACTCAGAGCAACTTAGCGGTTACGGCCGCGATGGCCGTTGCCGGAAGCGCGCTTTTCCTGGCCGTTGCCGCCGGCAGGGGCGTGGCGGTTGGCGCCGCTGCCGCCGGGCTTGCGGGCCGGGCGGCGGTGCTTGCGCGGGCCGGCCGGGCGGCCTGCTTCGCCTTCAGCCTGCTTGACGCGCTTGAAGTCGGAGGTGACTTCCAGATCGTTGTCCGCGTCGCGCGGAGCATGGTGGCGCGAGGGGCGGGATTCGCCGTTGTGACGGCCGCCTTCGCGGGGACCACGCTGATGGCCGCCATTATTGTTGCGGCCGCCGCGGTTGTTGTTGGGGCGTGTCGGGCTGGCAAGACCGGCCGGACGTTCGCCGGAGGCGACCGGAATATCGATCTTCATCAGCTTTTCGATGTCGTGCAGCAGGCGGGTTTCGTCCGGTGCGCAAAACGCAATGGCGATGCCGTCGCGGCCGGCGCGGGCGGTACGGCCGATGCGGTGAACATAGGCGTCTGGCACTTCCGGCAGGTCGTAGTTGAAGACGTGGGTGACAGCCGGAATGTCGATGCCGCGGGCAGCGACGTCCGTTGCCACCAGCACCTTGATCTCGCCATCCTTGAAGCCCTTGAGAGCGCGCTCGCGCTGGCCCTGGCTCTTGTTGCCGTGGATGGAGGCGACCTTGAAGCCGATATGTTCCAGATGCTTGTAGAGCTTCTCCGCACCATGCTTGGTGCGCAGGAACACGATGGCGCGGCCATCCGGGTTTTCGTTGAGCGACTTCTTCAGAAGCTCGGTCTTGTCGTTCTTGCCGGCGACGAAGTGAACATATTGCTCCACCTTGTCGGCTGCCTTGCCGGGCGGGGTCACTTCCACCTTGAGCGGATCGGTCAGGTAGCTGTGGGCGAGATCGGCGATCGCCTTCGGCATGGTGGCCGAGAAGAGCAGCGTCTGGCGCTTGGCCGGCACCATCTTCGAAATCTTGCGCAGATCGTGGATGAAGCCGAGATCGAGCATCTGGTCCGCTTCATCGAGCACCAGATAGGTGACCTTGGAGAGCGAGATGGCGTTGCGGGCGATGAGGTCCAGCAGGCGGCCGGGGGTCGCCACCAGAATGTCCGTGCCCTTTTCGAGCTGAAGCTGCTGCTTGTTGATCGATGCGCCGCCAACCACCTGGTTGATGCGCAGCGGCGTCTTCTTCACGAAGGAGCGCAGGTTTTCGCCGATCTGGTTCACCAGCTCGCGCGTGGGGGCGAGGATGAGGGTGCGGCAGGTGCGGTTTGCCGGGCGGTCCGCCTGCTTCATCAGCATTTCGATGATCGGCAGGCCGAAAGCGGCGGTCTTGCCGGTGCCGGTCTGTGCGAGGCCGATCAGGTCACGGCCTTCGAGCAGCAGCGGAATGGCCTTTGCCTGAATGGGAGTAGGGGTCGTATAGCCAAGCTGGGTAACGCTGGCCACGATCTTTTCGGAGAGGCCGAGTTCGCTAAAACTGGTCAATATAATGCCTTTCGGGGCGCCAAAAACCAATCGTCCGGAACAGGGCTGCTGTCCGGCGGTTTCGGCGTCAAGAACCCCGCGTGAATTGGGAACTTGTGGGTTGGAATAACTTTCTGCGCATCAGTGCGGCACATGCCGTCTTCTGTATTCTTTGCGCTTTTCCTTCATGCGGGCCAGATTCCTTTTTAAGGACGTCTTTCCGGTCATACGCTGCAGCTCACGCGGCTGCCGAAGGTGAAAGCTTGAGGGCCATGTGGGCGTTTTGCGCGTCAAAGTCAAGCGATAGTTTTGTAACGCCGCCGCCACAGGGTGCATGGCAGCCATGCGTACCGGTAGCCGGCGATTGCCGGGACGGCACGGGCGCACGCGAAGAATTATGGTTAAAAAAGGGTAACGGCGCTGTCGGATACATAGCAAAGATCGATTTTCTCACATAACGTTTTTTGCGACGGCGTCCGGAAATATTTGATTCGACAGGAATGGACTGCAAGGTGTGGAGTATCGATTGACCGAAGGCTGCGGGTTGCTGGAAAAGGCTTGCAGGGCCGTGGCCGCCCTGGACCTGCCCGCGTGCATCAAGGACAGCGAACTTCGCTATATCGCGGTCAATTCCGCCTATGCCCGGGTCATGGGGCGTCCGTCCGGGGCATTCAAAGGACACACCAGCCTTTCCCTTTCCGCCGATATTCGCGATGCCGAGCGTGAGGACAGGGAGCGCCGCTCGCTGGTTTTCGCCACGGATGAGATGATTGCCTGCCATGGTGGGGGCGCGTCCGGGCCATACACGCTTCGCTGCGAACGTTTCACCGGTGACGACGGCAATCTGTTCCTGTTCGAAGCGTTCGAGGACATGCCGTCCGCCACCGTGGAGGTTTTTCCGCAAGCCGACAGCGCTTCGGACCTGCTGTTCGGCAGCGGCGTGATCGATCTCGTCGATGCGGGTATCGTGATTTATGACCGCGAAAACCGGCTGGTCTACTGCAATACCCGCTTCAGGGAATTCTACGGCGCGCTCGGCGTTGACCTGAAGGCCGGCGTCCCGCTCGAGACGTTGATGAGGGCGATTTATTTTTCGAGCGGCTATCGCGATGCGAAGGACGGTGATCCGGCGTTCGAAGGGTGGATGCAGGAGCAGCTACGGGATTTTTCACTGCCCTATCTCGAAAGGGTGGAGCAGTTTGCCGATGGCCGCTGGGTGCGCATGGTCAACAAGCGGCTGGAAAACGGCATGCTGGTGGGGCTGCGGGTGGATGTCACCGAGTTCAAGGCGCATGAGACGCTTCTGAGCACGCAGATCCGCGAGACCTGGCTTCTGCGCGCCGCGCTCGAGCAATTGCCGGTCGGCGTTTTCCTGAGGGATCAGGACAGGCGGCTGACCTTTGCCAATGCGGCCTATGAGAAATTTCTCGGCGGCAGCCTCGCCGATCATATCGGCAAGACCGAATGCGAGATGTTTCCGGAGGAAGGCCCGCAGTTCCAGCGGGAAAACGAGCATATTCTGCGAACCGGGGAAGCCATTGAAAAGACCGGAAGCGTTCCGCTTGCGGATGGCGGCGCCATTCCCGTCATCACAAGGCTCGGCCGGGTCGCGACGCCGGACGACGAATACTATCTGGTGGGCTCGGTCACCGATGCCAGCCTGCTGCAGGACCGGGAAAAGGCGCTGATCGCTGCGCAGGCCGAGGCTGAGACGCTGCACCGCCAGCTCGAAGCGGTTCTCCATGCCCTGCCGGTGGGCGTGCTGCTGCTCAGCGCCGATCTCGTCATCGAATATGTCAATCCGTTCTTTTATGAGGTCTGGGGCGAGATCGGCGGCGAGAAGTCGCTTGTCGGCAAAACTTATCGCGAATTCATGGAGATGAATTTCGACAGCGGCCTTTATGACTATGGCGACAGGCCTTTCGATGAGGTCTATGGCGAGCGGGTGCAGCGGCTTCTGAAGGAGGAGGTCTTTGCGCCCCGCGAGGTGCGCAGCAAAAGCGGCAAGGTTACGGTCATTTCGAAAACCCGGCTCGAAGGCGGAAAAATCCTCAGCACCTATGCCGACGTCACCGATGTCCGCATGCGCGACGTCGAGATCGGCAAGGCGACGGCCGAACTGGAGCGGGTCGGCGAATATATGCAGGGTGCCACGCGCGCCATGGCGCAGGGGCTGGTGCTGGTCGAGCAGGGCACGATCATCATGTCCAATGAGGCGATGGCGCGCATGTTCGACGTGCCGCCGCATCTTCTGGAAAAGGGCTGCAACTGGTCGGGTTTCTTCGCCCATTGCGCCGGGCGCGGCGATTTCGGCACGGCCGGGGAGGCTGCGGAGACGCTGCGCGCCTGGAGGGAGAATATCGCCGCCAACCGGCCGTTTTCCTGGCTCATCCATGTCGCCGGCAAAAGCTGGCTCAATCTGGAGGCCACCAACAGTTCCGGCAATTACTGGCTCATCATCGTCACCGATGTGACCGAGATGAAGCTGCGTGAAGAGGAATTGCAGCGGCTGCTTTCACGCGCGGAAGCGGCGGATCGGGCTAAATCGGAATTCCTGGCCAATATGAGCCATGAAATCCGCACGCCGATGAACGGCGTTCTCGGCATGGCGGAGCTTCTGGCCAAGTCCAATCTGGATACGCGCCAGAAGACCTTCACCGATATCATCGTCAAATCCGGCAATGCGCTTCTGACGATCATCAACGACATTCTCGATTTCTCGAAGATCGAGGCCGGGCAGATGAGGCTGCGCAGCGTGCCCTTCGATCCGGCGGAGGCGGTCGAGGATGTGGTGTCGCTGCTGTCCTCGGCGGCGCTGGAAAAGGACATAGAGCTGATCGTCCGGATCGATGCTTCCGTCTTCGGCAAGGTCATCGGCGATGCCGGCCGCTTTCGGCAGATCGTCACCAATATCGTTGGAAACGCCGTCAAGTTCACCGAAACGGGGCATGTGCTGGTCGAGCTTTCGGCGCGTTCGGGGGAAGCCTCCGAGGCCATCCTGTCACTGCGCGTCGAAGACAGCGGCATCGGCATTCCGGTCGACAAGCTCGAAACCATCTTCGACAAGTTCAGCCAGGTCGACGGTTCCGCCACGCGCCGGCACGAGGGAACGGGGCTGGGGCTGGCGATCACGGTCGGTCTCGTCGGCCTGTTCGACGGCGCGATCAAGGTCGTCAGCGATGTCGGCAGGGGATCGACCTTCGAGGTCAATATTCCGTTTCAGGTGACCGAGAGACAGCGCGATCTCCCGCTTCTTTCCGTGGCGATCGACGATATTCGCGTGCTCGTCATCGACGATAACGACGTCAATCGCCGCATATTGACGGAGCAGTTGCGCAGTTGGGGCATAGACGGCCACGCGGTGGAAGACGGGCCTTCCGGCATCGCCGTGCTTGCGGAGGCGTCGTCGCTCGGTTTTTCCATCGACGCCATCGTTCTCGATTATCATATGCCTGTCATGAACGGGCTGGATGTGGTGGAACGGATCCGGGCGGATGCGCGCTTTGACGACATTGCCATTGTTTTCCTGACCTCCATGGATGTCGTCGGCGACGAGACGCTGTTCACCGATCTCAATGTGCAGGCGCATCTGATGAAGCCGGCGCGGGCGCGGCTCCTGCGTTCCACCCTGTTCGATGTGGTGCGGGATGTGCGGCTGAAACGCGCCCGGCAAGCGCCGGTCCCGCGTGAAACAGGTCGCGGTGACGGCGCCGTCCGGCCGGAAAAAGGCTCCGCCGAAAGAAAGCAGCGCGATGCCGCATCGACGGCGGTGCCGGCGCGGCATCGGCCGAGCCTTGTCGATGTGCTGGTGGCCGAGGACAATGACGTCAATCAGATTGTCTTCACCCAGATATTGCAGCAGGCGGGTCTGCGCTTTCTGATCGTCGGTAATGGCAAGAAGGCCGTGCAGGCTTGGCAGGAGAATAATCCCGCCATCATCCTGATGGATGTCTCGATGCCGGTCATGAACGGACATCAGGCGACGCAGGCCATCCGCGCCGCGGAACGGACCGCCGCCGACGGCAGGCATGTGCCGATCATCGGCGTTACCGCCCATACGCAGGAGGCGGATCGGGAACTATGCCTGGAGGCGGGCATGGATGATTATCTGTCGAAGCCCATCAGCCCGGAAACGCTCGAAGACAAGATCGCGCAATGGCTGGGCGACAACATGCCGCGCCGCGACGTGCCGGGCGTGTGAGTTTTCGACTGGAACACGCTTCTGCTTGGCGTCAGTCGGAGGGTTTGGTCCCGCAGAGCATTTCCCGCTTTCCGGCAAAACCTTTCCGGCGCTCCAGCTCAAAACCGGCGGCGATGAGGTTGCGGCGAACGAAGCCGGCGGCGGCATAGGTGGCGAATGTGCCGCCGGGCGCCGTCTTTGCGAAAAGCGCCTGCATGATTTCCAGCGACCACATGTCCGGATTGCGCGCGGGTGCGAAGCCATCGAGAAACCAGGCGTCGAAACTTTCCTCGCTTGCGGAAATGCCGGCGAGCGCCTCGCCACAGACCACCGTCAGGCGTGTTTCGTCATCGAGCTGGATTTCGACCCGTCCTTTCGGCTCGGCGGGCCAGAGGGCGGTGAGCGCCTTGCGTTCGGCATCCACTTCCGGCCAGCGGGACAGCGCCCGGTCGATTTCCTCCGCCTTCATCGGGTAGAGTTCGAAGGAGATGAAATGCAGACTGGAGCGGCCGTTGCGCATCTCTTTCCACTGGCGCCATGTCTCGCAGAGGTTAAGCCCGGTGCCGAAGCCCAGTTCGCCGATGCGGAAGGCGCCCTCCCGTTCGAGCCAACGTTCTGGCAGGCCGTTTCCGGAGAGGAAGACATGGCCGCATTCCAGCCGGCCATCCGTCTGGCAATAAAAATGGTCGTCAAAGGCCAGTGAATAGGGCATATCCCCGTCACGCCAGTCGAGCGCGGTGGGGACTTCCCCGGCCGGTGAACCGGCCGCTGCGCCGTTCTCTGTGATATTTTCGTTGGAATGTTTCATGGCTAAAGCCGATAATCCCGCTTTCGAACAGGGTCAATCTCCAAGATTGCCGGCCTCCGTGCCGCTTCTCGTCGTCGGCGGCGGCATCATGGGGCTATGGGCCGCCGTCAAGGCGGAACGGCTCGGCATCGATACATTGCTGGTGGAGGCGGATCGCCCCGGCGGCGGCGCCAGCGGCGGGCTGCTGGGCGCGTTGATGCCGCATATGCCGGACCGCTGGTCGGACAAGAAGCAGTTCCAGTTCGACGCCCTCGTTGCGCTGGAAAAAGAGATTGCCGGGCTGGAGGCGGAGACCGGGCTTTCCGCCGGTTATCGCCGTTCCGGCCGTATCATTCCGCTGCCGAAGCCGCATCTGCGCACCATTGCCGAACGGCACGAACAGGATGCGCTGGAGAACTGGGTGTCGGGCGAGCGCCGGTTTCATTGGCATGTCGGCGACAGGCCTTCGGTCGCGGGCTGGGTGGATGAGGCGGCGGGTGAGGCGGGTTTCGTGTTCGATACGCTGGCGGCGCGGGTCTCGCCACGTGCGATGATCGCCCTTCTTTCGGCTTTTCTCGGCATGGCGCGGCATGTGCGGCTGGCGGGAGGTTACCGCGTTCTTTCGCTCGACGCGGATGCCGGGCGGGCGGTGCTCTCATCGGGCGACGAGGTTTCTTTCGGCCATGTCATCATCGCCAACGGCCATGGTTCCTTCCCCATGATCCGCGACGCCCTCGGCCTGGAGGCTGGCGTGACGCTGGGGCAGGCGGTGAAGGGGCAGGCGGCGCTTCTCGACGCGGCGGCCGACCCGGCGATGCCGGTCGTGTTCCTGAACGGTCTTTATATCGTGCCGCATGAGGATGGCACCGTCGCGATCGGCAGTACCAGCGAAGATTGTTTTTCCGATCCCTTCAGTACCGATGAAAAGCTCGAAAAACTGCTGGCGGACGCGTCTGCCGTTGTCCCCTCGCTTGCCGGCGCGCCGGTGCTGGAACGCTGGGCCGGGCTGCGCCCGAAGGCGGTGGGGAGGGACCCGATGGTGGGCACGATCCCCGGCCATCCGAAGCTCGTTGCGCTGACCGGCGGCTTCAAGGTCAGCTTCGGGCTTGCGCATTTTCTTGCCGATGCGGCGTTGCAGAGCGTGTGCGGTCACACACCTGTCATCCCCTCGGGCTTTCACCTTCAACAACACGTGAGTATTGCCGTCGCGGACTTTAGAAAGTTCTGATCAGGCCGCTTACGTCGTTAATCTGTCACGCAAATCACTTATCTGCTGGCCTGCAACGAGGCCGGTTTGTCCGCTTTTGCGGCGAGGTGACAGCGCATGCGATACGCCATTCATTTCACGCCTTCCCCCAATGACCCCCTGACGCAGGCGGCCGCCGCGTGGTTGGGGCGCGATGCCTATTCCGGTCAGGCGGTGGAGCCGCCGGGCATGATCGATCTCGGCATGCAGGAGATTTCCTACCATACGGCGCTGCCGCGCCGTTACGGTTTCCACGGCACGATCAAGGCTCCCTTCCGTCTTGCGGAGGGCCATTCCGAGGCCGCGCTTCTGCGCGACCTGATGTATTTTTCCGGCAGGCAGGAGCCCTTCACGCTGCCGCAACTGGTGGTGGCAAGGCAGGAGAATGTCTTCAGCCTCGTTCCCGAGCGCCCCTGCGAAGTGCTGCATTTTTTTGCCGCCCGCGTGGTGCAGGAATTCGACCGTTACCGGGCGCCGCTCTCCGACGCGGAAATCGAGCGCGCGGATCCGGACCGGCTTTCGGCATCGCAGCTCACCAATCTGCATCGCTGGGGCAGCCCGCATGTGATGGACGAGTTCCGGTTCCAGATGTCGCTGACCGGCGGTGTGGAAGCGTCCAGCAGCCAGAGGATAGAGCGGGCCGTGCGCAAGGTTTTCGAGCCGCTGCTGACGCGATCTCTGCAGTTTTCCAGCCTTGCGCTTTTCATCGAGGATGAGCCGGGCGCGCCTTTCCGGGTACACTCGCTTCACCCCATGGGCCGCGTTTCTGCCCGAAAGATCGCCTGAATAGCGCTCCGGAGTAATCGTATACAAAAAAGCATCGGAATGTCGGCAAGATTGATCTCGACATTCCGGATGCGGATGCTACCGTTCGGATATCGCATATCTGAAGCGTGTGTTCTCCCCGTTCCGGGTCATCGCGCTTCGGAGGTCTGTTTTATGTCTCCCGAAATCGGTTTCCGCCTTGGGAGAGATGGTCTGGGTGGCTGCATGATTTCCGAAAATTACTCCCGCAATCTGGTGGGCTATGGCCGCAATGTTCCCGATCCGAAATGGCCGGGCGGCGCGCGCATCGCCGTGCAATTCGTCATCAATTACGAGGAGGGCGGCGAGAGCTGCATTCTCGACAATGACAAGGCGTCGGAATCGCTGCTGTCGGAAATCGTCGGCGCCCAGCCCTGGCCCGGCCAGCGCAACCTGAACATGGAATCGATCTATGAATATGGCTCGCGCGCCGGCTTCTGGCGGCTGTGGCGCATGTTCACCGGTCTTGGCGTCACCACCACCGTTTATGGCGTGACAGCCGCCATGGCCCGCAACCCGGAAGCCGTTGCGGCGATGAAGGAAGCGGGTTGGGAAATCGCCAGCCACGGTTATCGCTGGCTGGAATATAAGGATTTTTCCGAAGAAGAAGAGCGCAAGCATATAGTCGAAGCCGTGCGTCTGCATACGGAGGTTACCGGCGAGCGTCCTTACGGCATGTATCAGGGCAAGCCTTCGGACAATACGCTGCGCCTTGTCATGGAAGAGGGCGGTTTCCTCTATTCGTCGGACTCCTATGCCGACGATTTGCCCTATTGGGTGAAGGATGCGAAGGACGAGCCTTTCCTGATCATTCCCTATACGCTCGAAACCAACGATATGCGTTTCGCCACGCCCCAGGGCTTCAATTCCGGCGATCAGTTCTTCACCTATCTGAAGGATGCTTTCGACGTGCTTTACCAGGAAGGTATCGAAGGCGCGCCGAAGATGATGAGCGTCGGCCTGCATTGCCGCCTTGTCGGCCGTCCCGGCCGCGCGGCAGCACTTCGCCGTTTCATCGAATATGTGCTTGGCCATGAGAAAGTGTGGATCCCGCAGCGCATAGAGATCGCCCGTCACTGGCATGAACATCATAAGCCGGAGGTGCTTTGATGGTGACGCGTGAGGATTTTGTCACCCGTTTCGGCGGCGTGTTCGAACATTCGCCTTTCATCGCCGAACGGGCCTATGATGCCGGCGGAGCCGGCCTGGAACTGACGGCGAAGGCGGTTCACGCCGCGCTTGGCGCGCAGTTTCGCGGCGCTTCCGAGGCGGAAAGGCTCGGCGTGTTGCGGGCGCACCCCGATCTGGCCGGCAAGCTGGCGATTGCGGGCGAGTTGACGGCCGACAGCCGCAACGAACAGGCCGGTGCGGGGCTTGACCGGCTTACCCCGGAAGAACATGCCCGTTTTACCGAATTGAACGGCGCCTATACCGAAAAATTCGGCTTTCCCTTCATCATCGCGGTCAAGGGGCTGAACAGGCACGATATTCTCTCGGCATTCGAGACGCGCATCGGCAACGGCGCGGCCGAAGAATTTGAGACGGCGACGGCGCAGGTGGAAAAGATCGCCTGGCTTCGCCTTTCCTCGATGCTGCCGGAAGGCTGAATTGGCGAGCGGTGGCCGTTCTGCTAGAATCGCGCCGTCTGGAGATGAACATCATGAGACCGTCCGAGGTGCTGGAAAAGAACAGGGAAGCGATCCGCGAAGCGACGAAACGCTTCAACGCGGCGAACCCGCGCGTGTTCGGCTCCGTCGCCCGCGGCGAGGACCGGCCGGACAGCGATCTCGACATTCTGGTGGATGCGCTGCCGGGCACAACACTGTTTGATCTCGGCGGTTTGCTGGAGGAATTGAAGGCGCTGCTTGGTGTGGAGGTCGACGTCGTCACCTCAGGCGGCCTGCACTCGGATATCCGGGCGCGCGTTCTGAAGGAAGCCAAAGCGGTATGAGTACGGATCGGCTTCTGCTCTATCTGAAGGAGATGGATGTTGCCGCCTCCAGAATACAGGATTTCATTCAGGATATGGATGAGGCCGCTTTTTCCTCCGACACGCGGACGCAGATGGCGGTCATGATGGGGCTTGCCCTGATTGGCGAGGCGGTCGCCAAGCTGGACAAGCACTACCCCGCATTTTTACAGCAGCACCCGGAAATCCCCTGGATCAAGATGAAGGGTATGCGCAATCTGATCGTGCATGATTATTTCCGGGCGGAGCTCTCGGTCGTCTGGAAAACGATAACGCAGAGTATTCCGGATTTGCAGGCGCGTCTGTCCCTCCTCCGAAACTGGTATGCTGAGGGTGAGTGATTTTTTGATATGATGCCGGAGAGAATGAGGCCGTTTCGTTATAATGATGGGTCTGGAGATTGAGACCATGAGACCGTCCGAGGTGCTGGAAAAGAACAGGGAGGCGATCCGCGAAGCGACGAAGCGCTTCAACGCGGCGAACCCGCGCGTGTTCGGCTCCGTCGCCCGCGGCGAGGACCGGCCAGACAGCGATCTCGATATTCTGGTGGATGCGCTGCCGGGGGCAACTCTGTTCGATCTGGGCGGCCTGTTGGAAGAGCTATCGGCCATCATGCGCGGCACGGAAATTCATCTGTTGACGCCGGGGGACTTTCCCGAGCGCGTCCGTGTGAAGGTTCTGCAGGAAGCGAAGCCTGTATGAGCGTCGAGCGGCTGCATGTTTATCTTCAGGATATCAGGCAAGTTGCTTCGGAAACCATCGACTTTGTTCGACTGAAAACGAAGGATGAATTTTTGGCTGATCTCGTCCGCCAACGGGCGGTCGCGATGAACCTTCTGATTATCGGTGAAACGACCGCGCGCATCATGGAAGAGTTCCCCGCTTTCGTGGCGGATTTTCCCGATATTCCGTGGGTCAAGATGCACGGGATGCGAAACAGGATCGCGCATGGTTATATGAGCATCAATCTTGAAACGGTCTGGGATACGACACAGACGGCTATACCGGACCTTCTGGACAAACTCTCCCTCCTCCGAAACTGGCATGCCCAAGGTGAATGACATTTGACTGATTTTCTCGACATAAAACCTCTCACCAGAGAGGCATTCGCATCCTTCGGTGATGTGATCGAAACGACACCCTCTTCCATGCGGCATATCAATGGCGGACAGACCGAGCGGCATCATGCGCTTGCAGCCCCGGAGGCGGCGGGTGAGGGCGCGCGTGTCATCCTCAATATTTTCCGCGGGCAGCCGCGCGCCTTTCCGCATCAAATCGAGATGATGGAACGGCATCCGCTCGGCAGCCAGAGTTTTTCGCCGCTTTCCGGCCGGCCCTTCCTCGTGGTCGTCGCCGATGACGATGGCGGCCGGCCGGGGCGGCCGCAGGTGTTTCTGGCGCGGGGCGATCAGGGTGTGAATTACCGCCGCAATGTCTGGCATTATCCGCTGATGCCGTTGCAGGCGGTTTCGGATTTTCTGGTTGCCGACCGCGATGGGCCGGGTAACAATCTGGAAGAGTATTTTTTCGATAAGCCCTATATGATCGCGGAGCCCAAGCCATGACCGGTTTGACCACCCATGTCCTCGATGCCGCCCAGGGCACGCCTGCCGAAGGGCTGACGATCGAGCTCTACCGGCTCTCCGGCGATCGGCGCGAGAAGCTGAAGACGGTGCAGACCAATAGCGACGGCCGTGTCGACGGCGGGCCTCTGCTTGCCGGCGACGGTTTCAAGGCCGGCGAATATGAGCTGGTTTTCCATGCCGGCGATTATCTGCGCGGCAAGGGTGTGGCGCTGCCGGAGCCCGCCTTTCTCGATATTATTCCGATCCGTTTCGGCATTGCCGATGAGAGCGGCCACTACCATGTGCCGCTTCTGCTTTCGCCCTATAGCTATTCCACCTATCGAGGAAGCTGATTGCCATGATCTTTGCCGCCATTGCCGATATTCACGGAAACTGCGCCGCGCTTGAAGCCGTGCTGGAGGATATCGCGAGGCTTGGCATCAAGGACATCGTCAATCTCGGCGATTGTTTCAGCGGCCCGCTGGAAGCGGGGTTTACCGGCGATGTGCTTGTTAGCAACTGGATTCCCAGCATTCGCGGCAATCATGACCGGGAACTGATCGACCGTGCGCCGGAAGAGATGGGAAGCTGGGAAAGGCCGGCGCATGCGCAGCTGAGCGCCGCCCATCTGGACTGGCTGCAAACCCTGCCGTTCAGCATGGTGTTCAAGGATGTCGCCTATTGCTGCCATGGCTCGCCGCGTGACGATCTGGAATATTGGCTGGAAACGCTGTCGCCGGAAGGCGTTCTGAAATTGCGGCCGCTGGCCGAAATCGAAGCCATGGCGGAAGGCATCGCGCAGCCGCTGATGCTGTGTGGCCATACCCATATTCCCCGCACTGTGCAGCTTTCCGACGGCCGGCTGATCGTCAATCCCGGCAGTGTCGGCTGCCCCGGCTGGAAGGACGACACGCCTTTCGACCATCACGTCGAGGCGGGTCATCCGCTTGCCACCTATGCCGTGCTGGAGGAGACCGGGCGCGGCTGGCAGGTCTATTTCCGCAATATCCGTTACGACAATATGGCGATGGCCGAGATGGCGAAGGTCAATGGGATTCCGCATCTGGCCGATGCGCTGGCGAGCGGTTGGCTCAAGCGCTGATCCTCACCCCTCGCTGGTCATCACCACGCAGGAATAAGATTGCGCCTTCAGTTCCTTGCAGGCGGAAACCGCCGAAGACTGGTCTTCGAAGCCGGTGAAACGGGCGCGGTAGAGGGTTGCCGATCCGCTTTGCACGGCTTCGGTGTAGGGCGCTATCCCGGCATAATTTCCGGCGATGTTGGAGCGGGCATTGGCGAGCAGCGAGCGGGCGGCGGCTTCGCTGTCGGTGGCGGCGATCTGCACTTCCCAGCGGCTTCTCTGGCTGGCGGAGGCCGCCGCGGGAGCCGGCCGCGGGATGGCCGAAACCTGCATCATGTCGGCCATCTGGTTATTCGCCGTGGCGATCTGCATGGCGACCGGATCCTGGCGGCGTTCGGCGAACATCGGCAATGGTATGGAGGTGGGGGGTACGGAGGCGGGCGGTACTGAAGCGGTGGGCGCCGCTGCGGGCGTCACAGCAAAGGTGCGGCTGACATTGGCGCTGGCGACGAGCTGTTCGGTGTTGCGGCTTCTCGATGCCTGCGGCACGGCCTTGTCCAGAAGGGCGGCCATCTGCGCATCGCGGCTGCGCGCGGTCTTGCCGCCCAGCACGACGCCGACGACGCGGCGGCCATTGTGATTGACGGCGCTGACGAGGTTGAAACCGGACGCATTGGTATAACCGGTCTTGATGCCGTCCATGCCCTGATAACGATACATCAGATTGTTGTGGCCACGAATGCGTTTTCCCCGGAAACTGAAGGATTCCATGGCGAAGAGATCGTATTCCTTGGGAAAGTCGCGCTGCAGCGCCAGGCCGAGTTTCGCCATGTCGCGCGCCGTCGTCACCTGCGATTTGCTGGGCAGGCCGGAAGCGTTGCGGAACACCGTTTTCGTCATGCCGAGCTGGCGGGCCTTGCGGGTCATCATCTCGGCGAACCTTGCCTCGGAGCCGCCGAGATGATCGCCCATGCCTTCCGCCATGTCGTTGGCGGATTTGACGATCATGCCATAAACGGCTTCGCGCACGGTGAAGGTCTGGCCCTGACGCACATAAAGCTTGGAGGGGATGACGGCTGCACCATTCTTGGACATCTTTATCTTCTGATCCCAGCGAATGCGGCCGGCGTGCAGCGCCTCGAAGGTCATGTAAAGCGTCATCATCTTGGTGAGCGAGGCCGGGTGGTTCAGCACGTCAGCATTGCGGGCGGCCAGAACCTTGCCGGTATTGGCATCCATGATGAAATGGGCGTAACCGGCCTGTGCAGGCGATGCCTGCAATGAGAGGATCGCGCAAAAGAAGGCGAGTGCGAAGACCCATGCGCCCGCCATTCCCCGTTTGATCGTTCCCGACATAATTCACCCCTTTTGTTCGGCCGCCGCGATGAGCGAAGTTTTACTGACACTTTCCGGCAACAAAACCGCTAAAACTTTAGAGATCGCTTTCATGCTTAATTAAGTATGAATTTCAAGCCGGCGGCAGCCCTCACAATTTCCTTGCAAAGAAACCAACCGTCCGGTATGTTTCGAAATATGAAAAATGCACATGAACGAAAAAAGCAGCCTGAGATCGTTCGCCGCAGTCTTCTCGATTGCGCGGCGAAACTCGCTGCCGAGCAGGGTGTTGCAGCACTTTCCGTGCAGGCGGTGGCCGATGCGGCGGGAGTGACGAAGGGTGGGTTGTTTCATCATTTCGCCTCCAAGCAGGCTTTGCTGGAGGCGGTGATGGCGGACCTTCTTTCGGCGCTGGACGCGGAAATCGACGTGCTCATCTCACAGGATTGTGAAGCTTACGGATGCTTCACGAGGGCCTATGTGAACGCGGTTTTCGCCGATCGCGACCGGGAATCGGGCAGGCAATGGGCGGCATTGTCGGTTTCGATGGTCGGTGAACCGTCGCTCAGGCGCATGTGGACCAGCTGGTTCGAAGGGCGTCTCATCCGTCATAAGGAAACGGATGAGGGGGTGGTATTGGAACTCGTAAGGCTTGCGGCGGACGGCATCTGGTTTGCCGATCTTCTGGCCGATGACGGCAGGGCAGGTGGCGACAGGGCGGCTCTCAGAGCCCGGATGATCGCCCAGACGAAAAAGGAAATGGAACAATGAACGCGGCTATCTTCACCTACGGGGCGCTCGTCGCGGCCATTGTCTGCGAGGTGATCGCCACCTCGTTCCTGCAGCAGTCGCAGCAGTTCACCCGGCTGTTGCCGACGGTGCTGATGGCGTTGTTTTACGGTGCGGCCTTTTATCTGCTGTCGTTCACGCTGCGGGCGCTGCCAGTCGGCGTGGCCTATGCGATCTGGAGCGGGCTCGGCATCGTGCTGATTTCCGGCATCGGCTATTTCGTGTTCCGCCAGACGCTGGATATCGCCGCCGTTGTCGGCCTCGGGTTTATCTTGACGGGGGTGGTGATCGTGAATGTGTTTTCGAAGACGGTGGGGCATTGAGACTGGCTGCTGAGGGCGCTCGCGAGGGCAACATCCGCACGCCGTCACCCCGGACTTGGATACCGGGGTCCAGCGCGATCAAGTCCTTGATCGTAGAAGGGTCTTTTCACGGCGCAGACGCGCCGTGGCTGGATGCCGGATCAAGTCCGGCATGACGGCAGAGAATGCGGCTTCTGCATTTCCGGAGTGCCTTCTGCCTTGTCACCATCACGCCAGAACGCTGCGGTCCACATCTGTAATCAGCCGCTTGCCGCAAAGCGCCATGCTGACATCCATCTCCTTGCGGATGATCTCCAGTGCCGTGGTCACGCCCTGCTTGCCATCGGCACCGAGGCCATAAAGGAACGGTCGGCCGATATAGGTGCCCCTGGCGCCGAGCGCCACGGCTTTCAGCACATCCTGACCGGAGCGGATGCCGCCATCCATGTGCACCTCGACTTTATCGCCGACGGCATCGACGATCTTCGGCAGCATGGCGATGGAGGAGTGCGCGCCGTCGAGCTGGCGGCCGCCATGGTTGGAGACGATGATGGCGTCAGCGCCGGTATCGAGCGAGGCGCGGGCGTCCTCCTCGTCAAGGATGCCCTTGAGGATAAGCTTGCCGCCCCAGCGTTCCTTGATC
>Ga0209371_1000342_pt1 | contig 50937 bp, 50 predicted proteins | sample AgamicAtAmrz_FD_187165 | JGI IMG/M metagenome (GOLD analysis project Ga0209371, IMG submission 187165) | Agave microbial communities from Guanajuato, Mexico - At.Am.rz (SPAdes) (version 2) | ecosystem: Host-associated > Plants > Roots > Rhizosphere | place: Guanajato, Mexico | collected 2012-06-07
GACCGGGCCGACGCACAGCCCCTGGTTGAATTGCCCGTCGGCCAGCAGCTCGAACTTCGACGCGCGTGCCGGCTCCGCATAGCGGCAGCCGAGGACTTCGAGCACGATGCGCACTTCGCGGATCGCGGCGCGCACGTCGCCTTCGTCATACGGCTGCTCGCGTGCCGGCAGGTCACGATCGAGCACGAACGCGATTTCCGGTTCGATCCGCACGATCGGCCCGCCGACGACGCGGTACGGCGCATCGGCTTCGCGGATCGTCGACGCGAAGATCGGCGCGAGGATCACGCGATCGGGCGGCGGAAGCGCGCATTTCCAGCCGCCGACGGGTTCGCCGAGCAGGTCGGTGACGCGCTGCTGGATCGCGAGCGCGGTTTCGATGTCGTCGGGGCGCAGTGCATCGGGCAGCAGCGAGCCGGGCGAGCCGGCATGGCGGGCGGCGACGAGATGCTGGGCGGCGCCGTCCACGCGTTCGGTAGTCGTTGTCATGTCGGTTGAGCGAGTTGAAAGTGGGGCCGGCAAAAAAGGGCCGGACGAAAGTCGCATGGTCGATGATAGCGCCTTCGGGGCGATGGCCGCTCGAAAGGGCCTCGGCGCCCGCATTGCCGGCCCGGCTCGCGGCCGTGCTGAAAACGCAAGCTCCCCCTGCCCGTCGCGCCGTTTTGCCGCACGCACGGTCGCCGCCGGGTTTGACCGCTATCAATATCCGAACCCCCCGCCGGCCGATGATGGAGACATGGCCGCGCACAACAGAGCGCGCGGCCATGCAAAAACTCACCCCAGCGAGGTTCGCATGTACGAAAAGATCATGGTGGCGGTCGACGGCAGCGCTTCGTCGAAACAGGCGCTTGCCGAAGCCGTGAAGGTGGCGCTGGCGGGCGATACGCACGTCAGCGTCGTGTATGTGGTCGACAAGTCGGTGCTGTTCACGTATGCCGGCCGTCTCGATCCGCACGCGCTCGTCGAGGAAATTCGTGACGACGGGCGCAAGGTGCTGCGCGAAGCCGAACAGATCATCGCGCTGGCCGGCGCGAAGGGCGAAGCCGAACTCGTCGAGACCGAGAGCATCGGCGAGGACATCGCGGAACGTCTGCAACGCTACGTGAAGGAGCGCGGGATCGATCTCGCGGTGGTCGGCACGCACGGGCGGCGCGGCATCCGGCGCGTGCTGCTCGGCAGTGTCGCCGAGCGTTTCGTGCGCGGCTCGAAGTGCCCGGTGCTGCTGATTCGCGGCGACGACGCCGACGACTCGGCCGCCACGGCCGCGGCATGACGCGGCGCGCGCGATGATACGCCGCCAGTACCGGATCGTCGTCGCGGCGCTCGCCGTGTTCGTGTCGCTTGCCGGGATGATGGCCGTCGTGACGGGCCTGCTGTTCGATGCCGCGACGGCGCTGCGCGGCGGCGCCATCGCGTTGATCGTCGGTGTCGCCGGCTTCGTCGTGATGCTGAACCCGGGGCCGAAAGGCGAGGAGTGACGCGTGACGCGGGCGGGCGAGGTGGCGGCGCACGTCGGGCGTCGGTTTCGCGACGACCGGCGACCGCCGTTGCGCCGCCGTGATTTCGCTTGGTCGCTTGCCGTCGCCGGCGTCTTCATACCGTCCTGCCCGATGGGGATATCGGCCGCTTCGACGTTGCCGCCCGCTCGGCGCTTCTGTCAAACTGGCGCCCATGAAACCGCGCCTCGCTTCACCGCCTTCCCCCGATTCCGCGCCTGCGCCCGCAGGCTTTCCCGATGCCGACGAACTGGCCGCGCTGCGTGCGTGGTATGCGGGCATGACCGTGCGCCAGGCCGTCGAACGCTACCTGCCCGACCGGCTCGGCGGCGGGCGGTCGGCGCGCGGCGTGATCGGCGCGATTCGCCGTCGCCTCGTGCGCGTCGCGCGGCAGGTTGGCCGCCCCGATCTCGCGGAACGGCTCGGGCACGCGGACGGTGAGCGTTTGCGGGAGGCGAAGGCGGCCACCGACGCGATCGGCCTGCTGCGCCATGCGCGCGTGCCGGTTCCGCAGATCAGCGACGACGTCGGCCTGTGGCTGCCGGCACGCGCGGTCGTGGCATTGCGTGCGCACGGGATCGCGACGCTCGCCGACCTGACGGTGCGGATTCCGCGCCGGCGCCAGTGGTGGCGCGCGATCGCGGGCCTCGGCATGGCCAGCGCGCGGCGCGTCGAGGCATTCTTCGCCGCGCATCCGGACCTGACCGAACGGGCGCGCGCGCTGATCGCCGCGACGCCGCGCGGCAGCATCGTGCCGTGGGAGCACCTGAAGCTGCCGCACGAAGTCGACGGCTCGGCCGGCACGTTCCGCGCGCCGCGCGCGACCAGCACGCTCGACGCGGACAACGATTACGCGGCCGTGCACGCGTGGCTGTCGCTGCACGAATCGGCCGCGACGCGGCGCGCATACCGCAAGGAGGCCGAGCGGCTGATCCTGTGGGCGATCGTCGAGCGCGGCCGCGCGCTGTCGTCGCTGACCACCGAGGATGCGCTCGCGTATCGCGCGTTCATCCGCCGCCCGACGCCGCACGAACGCTGGGTCGGGCCCGTGCGACCGCGCGGTGCGCCCGACTGGCGGCCGTTCTCCGGTGCGTTGTCCGCGCGGTCGGCGGCATACACGCTGTCGGTGCTCGGCGCGCTGTTCCGCTGGCTGATCGAGCAGCGCTACCTGCTCGCGAATCCGTTCGCGGGCGTGAAGGTGCGCGACACGCGCGGCGCGACCGCGCTCGACACGTCGCACGCGTTCACCGAAGGCGAGTGGCTGCTGGTCCGCACGATCGCCGACGGGCTCGAGTTCGGCAAGCGCCCGGTCAAGGGCGCACCGCAGTCGGGCTGGACGCCGGCCGCCGCGCAACGGCTGCGTTTCATTCTCGATTTCGGCTATGCGACCGGGCTGCGCGCGAGCGAACTGGTCGGCGCGACGCTCGGCGACATCGAGACGGATGCGCACGGCGACGCATGGCTGAAGGTGATCGGCAAGGGCAGCAAGGCGGCCCGCGTCGCGCTGCCGCCGCTGGCGCGCACGGCGCTCGATCGCTATCTGGTCGCGCGCCGGTTGCCGGTCACGCCGGTGCGCTGGCGGCCCGATACGCCGCTGATTCCGCGCCTCGCGGAAGACGACGCGGCCGCGATCACGAGTGTGCGGCTGTGGAAGGTGATGCAGCGTTTCTTCGCGCAGACGGCCGACGCCGTCGAGGCCGACCACCCGGCGCTCGCGCACAAGCTGCGCCAGGCGAGCCCGCACTGGATGCGGCATACGCATGCGACCCACGCGCTGGCGCGCGGCGCGGAGCTGACGACGGTGCGCGACAACCTGCGGCATGCATCGATCTCGACGACGTCGATCTATCTGCATGGCGACGACGTGAAGCGGGCGCGGCAGATGTCGAGCGCGTTCGGTATCGACAAATGAGTTGAACGGCGCGGCGTCGACGCGGGTCAGACGATGTTTCGATCCCGGAGATTCGCATGGCATCGAGCCAGGGCACGGTCGATTTCATCGTCGAGCAGATCGCGGCGGCCGGTACGGTATCGGCGCGCAAGATGTTCGGCGAATACGGTATCTATTGCGACGGCAGGATGGTCGCGCTCGTCTGCGACGACCGGCTGTTCGTCAAGCCGACGCCCGAAGGCCGCGCGTATCTCGGCGCGTGCGACGAAGCCCCGCCGTATCCGAACGCGAAGCCGCATCTCGTCATCGCCGGCGATCGCTGGGACGATCGCGAATGGCTCGCGACGCTGATCCGGCTCACCGCCGCGCAATTGCCGCTGCCGGTGAAGCGCGGCCGATGACGATCATGCTGCATGCGACGTCATGCCCGCAGCGGCAGGCGTATTCTGTGACACATGCGCGCGACCATCGTGCGCCACGGAGTAAACACATGGAGACATCCGGAGCTTCGCGCGGCACGCGGCATGCGCGCCGCGTCTGGCACGCGCTCGTCGCGACCCTGTGCGTGGGCTGGAGCGCGCTGTCGTTCGGCGCGGAGGGCGCGAACGGCGCGGCCGCGCTGCTCGAGCGCTACCGCAGCCTCGGCGCGCAACTGAAGGACAATGCGTTTCACCGTCCCGTGGTCCTCGAATCGTCGGAGGCATCGTCGTCGCTGAAGGGCGACATCTATGCGGTCGTCGATTATCCGTTCGCGGTCGTGAACGGCCAGCTCAACGATCCCGCGCAAGGCCCCGCGAACTGGTGCGCGGTGCTGATCCTGCACCTGAACACGAAGTACTGTCACGCGTCGAGCGGCGGCAACGGCCCGGTGCTCGACGTGAACCTCGGCCGCAAGATCGAGCAGAAGCTGTCGGACACCTACCGCGTGCAGTTCCGCTATCGCGTGGCGGCCGCGACGCCCGACTATTTCCAGGTCGACCTGACCGCCGACAGCGGCCCGATGGGTACGAAGGATTACCGGATCGCGCTGGAGGCCGTGCCGGTCGGCGCATCGCGCACGTTCCTGCATCTCACGTATTCGTATGGCTTCGGCACGGTCGGCCGGATGGCGATGAAGACCTACCTCGCGACGGTCGGCAGCGACAAGGTCGGGTTCACGAACATCGGCGCGGCCGCGCAGCCGCAGTACGTCGGCGGCGTGCGCGGGCTGCTGGAGCGCAACACGATGCGCTACTACCTCGCGATCGATACGTATCTCGCGACGCTCGACAAGCCGGTCGACCAGCGCCTCGCGCGCTGGTTCGACGCGACCGAGCAGTATCCGCAGCAACTGCATGAAGTGGAGCGCGGCGCGTATCTGCAGATGAAAGCGCAGGAGGTGCAGCGGCAGCAGACGGCGCGATAGGCGGCGCCGCTTGCGTCGCCGGCTCAGTCGAGCAACCCCGCGACGACGTCGACGATCCGCTGCAGCAGCGCGTCGTCATAAGGCAGCCACGGCGCCGCGCGCAGCGGCGACAGCGGCGGCGCAAGCTCGCCGTCGCGCGTCACGCGGCCGGTCGCGCAATGCACCGGCCACGCACCGACGCGCACGTGGCGCTCGTCGATCGTGATCCTCCCTTGCGTAACCGGTTCGGCGAACACGAGCGACAGCACGTGCCTGCGATGTCGCGCCATCACGCCCAGCGGCAGATCCGACAACCGGTTCAGGCGGTGCCGGCGTCGCATCTCGATATTGCACCGGCGAACCGGGTCCGTCACGCGGGCCCCAGCCGCCGCGCGGGTTGCATCGTCGTCAAGCGCGAACGCGGCCACGCTGACGAGCAGATTGGCCGCATGCGCGACTTCCTGGAACACGACCGGATCGAGTTCGCCGATCGGCAGCGGCGCCCAGCGCGCGGTGCCGGTGAAGCGCGCGCTGGCGGTCGTGTCGGTCGGTCTTGCGACGAGCGGATCAACGAGGGCGCGATCAGACAGGTGTGCACTTCTGGTCGGTCGCGTCGTTCTGGCGCGATTGCTTCTGTACTGATCGGACGGCGTGCATCGCACCGCCCACGCCGGCTACAGGTTCGACCGTGTACCGCGTGGTTGGGCGCTCACCACGAAAACCCGTATTGCGCCCCTATTGGTCCCGACCGCACGAAGGCCCGTACGGCGGCCGTCCTGGGCCGATCCGGCCGCGCTGTGCCGGCCAACTGGCCAACCGGCCGTTCGGCCATTTCATAAGACGTACAGTTTTCCCGTGATGCGCGATTCGCGCCGAACTGTACTCTTGTTCGCGCGTTCGATGTGTGTACTCGTCGCTAACTGTTCTTCTCTTAAGATTCGATCATCAAGTGCACAGTGCCGCAGATCCCGCTGTTCCGGAACCCTGCCGGTGCATCTTCAAGAGAGAGCCAGTGCGATGGAAAAGGCAAAACCGGAGGGAAAGATCAGGAATCACGACGGCCCGGTCGGCGGGCGAAACACGTGCAACGCGTGCGTATCGGGCGCACACGGCGGGGTGGCGGGGCGGCGCGCGCCGGCAGGAGACCCACGATGAAACTCTATGAAAAACTCGCGGACGACATCGAGCGCCTGATCCGCCAGGGCGTGTACCGGCACGGCGACCGGATTCCGTCGGTGCGGCAGGCGAGCCAGCAGCACCGGATCAGCATCACGACCGTGCTGCATGCCTATCTGCTGCTGGAAAGCCGCGGGCTGCTCGAAAGCCGGCCGCAGTCGGGCTATTTTGTGAACCTGCGGCGCGACGACGGCCATGCGCCGGTGCGCGAGCTGCGGCCGTCGAAGCCGATCGCGATCTCGTCGTCGGTGGACGTGAGCCGGCTCGTGCTGTCGACGCTACGCTCGATCGGCACGGATGACGCGGTGCCGCTAGGCTCGCCGTATCCGGACCCGAGCCTGTTTCCGTTCGAGAAGCTGAACCGCTACGCATACGCGGCCGGTCGCGACAAGTCGCTGTGGGGCGTGACCGACGGGCTGCCGCCGGGCCATCCGCGGCTGATCCGGCAGATCGCGCGCCGCTACCTGGAAAACGGGATGTCGGTGGACCCGAACGAGATCATCGTGACGGTCGGCGCGACGGAGGCGATCAACCTGTGCCTGCAGGCGGTGGCGAAGCCGGGCGACACGATCGCGGTGGAGTCGCCGACGTTCTATGCGATGCTGCACGCGATCGAGCGGATGGGGATGAAGGCGATCGAAGTGGCCACGCATCCGGAATACGGGATCGACATCGCGGCGCTGGCCGCGATCGCGAAGTCGCAGCCGATCGCCGCGTGCATGGTGATGCCGAACTTCCAGAACCCGCTGGGCTTCCAGATGCCGGACGAGCGCAAGCGCGAAGTGGTTGAGTTCGCAACGAAGACCGGCATACCGATCATCGAGAACGGTGTGTATAACGAACTGTATTTCGGCGACACGCATCCGAGTTCGCTGAAATCCTACGACCGGACCGGGATCGTGCTGCATTGCTCGTCGTTCTCGAAGAGCCTGACGGCCGCGTACCGGATCGGCTGGGCGTTGCCGGGCCGCTATCGCGATCAGGTCGAGAAGCTGAAGTTCCTGAATACGCTGGCGACGCCGTCGTTGCCGCAGTTGGCGATCGCGGAGTTTCTCGAACGCGACGGCTACGAGCATCACCTGCGGCGCCTGCGCAAGGCGTATGCGCAGCAGGCGAACCTGATGCGTGCGATGGTGTCGCGGTTTTTTCCGGAAGGCACGCGCATTTCCAGTCCGGCGGGCGGGTACGTGCTGTGGGTCGAGCTGCCCGCGCAGGTCGATGCGATGCGGCTGTATCAGCTCGCGCTGGAGCAGGGGATCACGATCGGGCCGGGCTACATGTTCTCGATCACGGATAACTACCGGAACTTCATCCGCCTGAACTACAGCAGCCCGTGGTCGCCGGAGATCGAGCAGGCGGTGATCACGGTCGGGAAGCTGGCTGCAGCGTGCATGCGATGAACGGGCGCACGGTACGTTGCGCGTCGATGACGAAGCCGGCCTCGCGCCGGCTTTGTTTTGGTTCCTCGTGGATTTCCGTGGGCGTCGCTTGCCGACCCGTTGCGGCCATCCGAGATCTCCGCTTGCGAGTGTCCGTTATGCTCGGATCGCGGCCTGTAAGGCGACCACGATCAGCACGACTATTCCAATCTTGACAGTGTTCTTGAGCGGCGCACCACGCGTGAACACAGTGCGTCCGTGGTCGCGTCTCGCCTTCTCGTCAGAAGCGATGGTGCAGGCCAGCCATGACACCCAGCTGGGTCGCGCCCGCCGCTGCACTCAAGCCGTTGAACCCTTGCAGCTGTGCGCCGATCAGCCCGCCGCGATACAGTGAGTAGTCGGCTTCGAGATAGACACTTGTGCGCGAAGACAGGCCGTAGTCGGCGACGAGTTGGAACTGCGTGGCGTTGCCGTTAGCACTCGCAGTCTTCCCGTCCTGCAGTGTGCGCCAGACGTTGGCTGACAGGTGTGTCCAGTTTCCGAGCAGTTGCGTTACGCCGCCATAGAACATCTTGCGTGAGGAGAACTGGGTGAAACCGAGTGCCGTCAACTTGGCAGGCGTGAAGGGGCCGTTTGGCGAATTCCCCGCGTAATTGTAGTCCTGGCGATTCACCGCCCAGCCGGCGCTGACCGTCGTATTGGTGCTGAACGTATAGGCCGCACCTGCCGTCCACGTTTTGAAGTGCGCCGAAGTATTCTCCGCGTCGCGCATGTCGAGATAGCCCGCCGCAAGCCGCAAGGGCAGGTTGGACGGAAGATACGAAAGCGATGCGCCAATTTGGCTACCCGCGCCGAACGCGCCTGCAACGCCACCGAACGCGTACGAGAGCTCCAGCGTCACGTCCTGCCAGCGGGCGGCGTACTTCGCCATGTTGCTCGTCCACGAGCCCTGTGCCATGCCGGCTTCTGGCCGAAACTCATACACGGTCGGCAGCCACGGATTCGTGACGTAGCTTCGCAGCACTGCGTCCGCGACCGGATTGAGCTGGCGCCCCAGCGTGAGCCGTCCGAGTGTCGAAGACTTGATGCCGACGAAGGCAGTGTTGAAGAACGGGTAGGACGGGTCGGTTGCCCCGCTGTTCGGAAAGAATCGGTTCTCGAGCTGGAACACGAGGCTGTTGCCGCCGCCGAGATCTTCCGCACCGAGCAGCCCCCAGTGACTTTCGCTCAGGCCGCCGTTCGAGAGCTGCGTGCGGTCGTTCCCGGTTTTATCGGCGTGGGTCGTATAACGCACGGCCGTGTCGACCAGCCCGTACAGGGTCACCGACGATTGGGCGTGTGCCGTCGCGCAATGCAGCGCAAGGCAGCAGATGAGAAGTGCGAGCGAGTTCGGCTTGAGTTCGTTACCAGATTTCATGCTTTCCCTGCTTCTATATTTAAGTTTGGATAACTAATAGTATTTTCGGGGCGTATTCGAAGCCCTTCGGGTCAGGGGCCCAACCCAGAAGTCAAACTCTCGGGTCGGGAAACAACGTGACGCTACTTGGTCAGCTTGCGGGGAGCGAAAAGCACCATGGCAACGCCCGCTGCCAGCGAAAACACGGCAAGCACGAGCAAGCCGCTGCTGAAGTTACCCGCTCTCTCGCGCAGCAGCCCAAGAAGCCACGGTGTGACGAAGCCGGAAAAGACGGCAATGGTGTTGATGAAGGCGATTCCGGTGGCCGCCACCGGTGCAGCCAGGTAGCTGGACGGAACGCTCCAGAAGATGGGAACTGCGGCCTGAATGCCCACGACTGCGAGCGAAAACAGCACGATTGACGACGTCAAGGAGAGGTCCCACATGGCGAGAATCGCGAGAGATATGGCGCAGATGACAGCTGGCACGGCGAAATGCCAGCGTCGCTCCATCTTCCGGTCGGAATGGACACCATTGAGCCACATCGCAGCACCGGCCAGAAGGCTCGGGCCACCAATGAGAAGCCCGATATCCAGGGCGGATTGAACGCCGAACGATTTGACGACTGCGGGTCCCCAGAAAGCGAGCCCGTACGCTGCGGCCGTTGTGCAATAGAAGACCAATGCGAATGCATAGACGCGCCAGTCGCGAACCAGCATGGCGAACGATTGAGCCGAGTGACCTGGCTGGGTGTTCGCACGATCACGTGACAGGGCGAGAACCAACGCCTGGCGCTCGTCATGCTCAAGGAAAGTCGCAGTCGTGGGATTCTCGCTTAACCTCAAATACGCAACGAATGCGAACGCGCAGCTCGGCAGGCCTTCAAGGAGAAACAGCCATTGCCAGGCGCGCAGACCAAGAACACCGTTCATGCGGTCCAGGATGATCCCGGAAAGCGGGCCGCCGAAGACCCCGGCCGCCACGATCGCCATCATGAAACCGGCGATGATTCGTGCGCGCCGGTGGGACGGCAACCAGAGGCTGAAGTAGTAGATGATGGCCGGAAAGAAACCCGCTTCACACATGCCAAGCAGAAGCCGGGCGATGTAGAACTGCAATGGCGTTTTCACGAACATCGTTGCGGCTGAAACCAGCCCCCAGCCGAACATGATGCGGAAGATCGTCTTGCGCATGCCGATACGCCGAAGCAGTATGCTGCCGGGCACCTCGAACGCCATGTAGGTCAGAAAAAACAGTCCTGCGCCAAGGCCGTATGCGGCGTCCGAGAGCCCGAGATCCGAGCGCATCTGCAAATGTGCGTAACCGATGTTGAGCCGGTCCAGCGTGCACAGGACGTAGCTAATGAAAAGTACCGGCAGCAGCCTTCGAACGACTTTCCGATAGACGCGCTCGATGTCGTGATCCGCTACGGCGACTGCGTGGGTCCCGGCGGGCGCGGCGAAATCGTGTCTCATGTGTCCCCTTTAATAGTGGGCAGAGGACGACGGGTGCGGCAATGCGTCAGCCTCTACGTATGTGCAGAATGCCGCAACAAAGCCGATGGGTCATTTAATGTATACCCTGTATGTTGTTATGGATATGTTGCCTCACTACAATGCTGCACCGGTGAGTGAGGACTGCTCGTTCGGGAAAGCCGCGAGCATGTCGGCAAAGTTGTTCGCGCCCGCGGAAATGTGGTTCGTCATGGCTTTGGCCGCCGCCTCTTCGTCGCCAGCGAGAATGGCGTCCAGAATGTCGCGATGCTCCTGGAGCGACGCTCGTATGCGTGCCGGGCGGTCGAAGCGGATATCGATGATGCCCCGCATCCGCGCCCTAAGCGTGCGCAACTGCTGGTTCAGATAATCATTGTGGCAGGCGTTGTAGATGGCGGTGTGGAACCGCGTGTTAGCGGCGCGATATGCAGCGGCGTCGCTTTGCAAGGCGGCTGCGCTGCATTCCTCGTAGCTTTCACGCAGGACGGCCGTTTCTTCATTGGTAATGCGGCGGGCAGCGAGGCCTGCTGCCAGCGCCTCCAGTGAGGTGAGCACTTCGTTGAGTCCAACGTATGCGCGCAACGAGATGGACGATACCACCGCACCCTGACGAGGGATCAGCGTCACAAGGCCGGTCGCGGCCAATTGCAGCAGCGCTTCACGGGCGGGCGTGCGCGAGACCCCGAAGCGACGAACCAGCGACTGTTCGTCGATCTGCGCGCCGCTGGGCAGTTCGCCGCTGAGGATTTCCTCGCTCAGTTCGCGCCTGATCGTATCCGTCAAATTCTGTTTCTGCTCTTGCATGGCTCCCCCGCCTCCTTTGACGCATACATCATACGCGCCCTGGTCGCGAAATCGTAGATTCTGTCAGGGAAAACCGGGATGTTTCTCCTTCAATGTATACGTAAATATAAAATACGAATACATTGAAGGAGAGGCTTGTGGAACCGACACCCGATGGCGTGCCGACGCTCACCCTGACCGGGCGCATCGCCCGGATCACGCTCAACCGCCCCGCGCAGGCCAACCGGCTCGGACCGGACGACCTCGTAGCGCTTTCGGCGCATATCGCCGCGGTCAATACCAGCGACGCGCTGGTACTCCAGCTTGCCGGCAGCGGCAAGCACTTCTGCAGCGGGTTCGACTTGGGCCAGTTTGCGACTCGCGCCGAGAAGTCGGCGTTCGAAGACGTGGTCAATGCGCTCGAAGACTGCCGCCCGGTGACGATCGCCGCGATCAACGGCGGCGTGTACGGCGGGGCGACCGATCTGGCGCTGGCCTGCGATTTCCGCATCGGCGTCGAGGCCACGCGGATGTTCATGCCCGCCGCGCGTCTGGGCCTGCATTTTTATCAGCGAGGTCTGGAGCGTTACGTGTCGCGACTCGGTCTGGACATGGCCAAACGGATGTTTCTGACATGCGCGGAATTCGACGCTGGACAACTGCTCGCATGCGGCTTTCTGACCGAGTGCGTGGCTCGCGAGGATCTCGACGCGCGCGTGTCCGCACTCAGTGAGCACCTGGCCGGGATGGCGCCCATTCCCCTACTGGGCATGAAGCGCCACCTCAACGCGATAGCGCGCAGTGCACTTGACGTCGAAGCGCTCAACGCGGACATCCGACGCGCGGTTGCGTCGTCTGACCTCGCAGAAGGTGCGCGCGCATGGGCGGAGAAACGTCGCCCGAACTTCACCGGCCAATAGGAGACCAATGCCATGGCAGATCTCTCGCCTCAAACTGCACTGGCAGGGTTGCGCGTCCTGGATCTTTCGCGAGTTCGCGCGGGCCCGACATGCGTGCGCATGCTGGCCGACTTTGGTGCCGACGTGATCCGGATCGAGCCGCCGCGCGGCGTCGACGCAAACGACTCGATGTTCGCCGATAACCGCAAGGGCGGCGACTTCCAGAACCTGAACCGCAACAAGCGCGGCTTCACGCTCAACCTGAAGACACCGGAGGGTATCGACATCCTCTATCGTCTCGTGAAGACGGCTGACGTCGTAGTCGAAAACTGGCGGCCCGACGTCAAGGCAAGATTGAGAATGGACTACGAGACGCTGAACCGGCTGAATCCGCGGGTCATTCTCGCGAGCATTTCCGGCTTCGGTCAGGATGGCCCTTACGCGAAGCGCCCCGGTTTCGACCAGATCATTCAAGGCATGGGTGGATTGATGTCGCTCACCGGCAGGCCGGAAAGCGGGCCCACGCGCGCGGGCATTGCCGTTGCCGATTCGAGCACCGGCTTGTACGCGGCGATCGGCATTCTCACCGCGCTGTTCGAGCGCGAGCGTAGCGGTAAAGGGCAATGGGTGCACACGAGTTTGCTGCATTCGCAGATTGCCATGCTGGACTTTCAGGCCGCGCGATACCTCGTCGAAGGCGATATTCCCGCGCCCGCAGGCAACGACCATCCGACCGCCGCACCGATGGGCGTGTACGAGGCTGCTGACGGGGCGTTCAATCTGGGCGTCTCCGGAGTCGGGCAATGGGAAGCGCTGTGTCGCACGCTAGGACGTACGGAGTGGCTGACCGATGCCCGATTCGAAAGCAATCGTACACGTGTCTCGAACCGCGTCGAACTGAACGCCGAGCTTCAGTCGATCTTCGCTACGAAGACAGTCGACCATTGGGTCACGCTGCTCAACGAAGCCAGCATCCCGGCCGGCCCGATCTACAGCGTGCCTCAACTTTTCGAAGACAGGCAGGTGAAGCATCTTCGTGTCGTGCAGGAAGCCGTTACGGCGGATGGACATGCGCTGCCGATGATCGCGCAGCCTGTCACGCTCGAGCGCACACCTGCGAAGATCTCGACCCCCGCGCCGGGGTTTGGCGAACACACCGATGCGATCCTTGCAGAGCTTGGCTTCTCAGCGACCGCGATCGCAGAACTACGCAATTCGAATGTCGTTTGAGGCTGGAGCAGCCCGCAATGAATGAGGAGCCGCTCAACTTCACTGTGTTGAGTGCCCTGGAAGGACCCACCAAACCCACCGGGCTTTCGCTCGAAGATGTGGGCGGCAAAGACGGCGCTCGTCTACCCGCGCGCGCATTTGCTGGCCCGGATCCGGTGGGCTTGCGAATCTCGGACCACCGCCCTTGCGGGTAGATGAATGGGCGGAAGTCGGTTTGCCCGACGAGGCGCATTTGTGCGATTCGAGAGGGAAAGCGGTCAGTCGAGTGGCGGTTCTATGTGGCCACTTGACGACCGCAACTGGCCGACCGCCGACGTTTCTTGCCGGTTGTCGGCCGGGGACTCCGTGATTTTCCACGCAGGCGCCGATGACCGCATTCTTGCTCGATGCGTCAATCGCGGCGAAATGACTGCACGCGAGCGCACAGCCCCGCGCGTCGCGTCACCCCCCCGTCACCGGCGGAAAGAACGCGACCTCGCTATCCTCCCGCACGATGAATTCCCCGGTCACCATTTCGAGGTTCACGGCCGCCCGCACGGGGCGGTCCATCCGCAACGCGTCCGCGCTGCGCGCGTCACGCGCGGCCAGCGTGCCGCGCAGCGCGTCGACGGTGAGTTCGCGGGCCTCGATTTCGACGGTTTCTTCATCGAGCGCCAGTTGTTCGCGAATGCTCGCGAAGTATTTGATCGTCAGTTTCATTGGAATGTCTCGAGCAGGAGCGGCGGAATCGGAAAACACGAAGCGGACGCAATTAGCCCCAGCGTCGCATCGCGTGGTCGTCGTGCGCCTTCGCCTCGACCCAGCCGGATTCGCCGTCGTGCCGGATCTCCTTTTTCCAGAACGGCGCGTGAGTCTTCAGGAAATCCATCAGGAATTCGCATGCATCGAACGCGGACGCGCGATGCGCGGCGGCCACCACGACCAGCACGACCGGCTGGCCGAGCGGAATGCGCCCGACGCGGTGCACGATCCTGACCGCTTCGAGCCGCCAGCGCGCGGTGGCCTCCTCGACGATGCTCCACAGCGCCTGTTCGGTCATCCTCGGGTAGTGCTCGACTTCCAGCGCGACGACGTCGTCGACGTCCCCTTCCTTGCGCACGACCCCGAGAAAATTCACCACCGCACCGACATTCGGATTGCGAACGATCGGTGCAAGCTCCGCGCCCGCGTCGATCGGCGCATGCTGCACGCGCACTTCGAAGCCGGCGGCGATCGCGGGCGCCGATTCGGGGTGCGGGTCGGTCGCGTCGACGTGCGGCGGGGCGCTGCCGGCACGCAGTGGATCGTCCGGCAGCCCGGCGCGGGATTTGAAGGTCGTCATGACAGGTTCTCCAGTGGGCGGCGCATCCTGTATCGCGGGGCGGCCCGTCAGCCGCCGACGAGCGACATGCGCACGGTCGGATAGGTCTTGCCCGGCGCGCGGGCAGGCCGTGCGGCCCGGCGCTCGGAATAGCGGTCGTCGCGCCGCGTCCAGCGTGCTCGCACGGCGGCGGCGAGGTCGGCGGTCGATGCGGCGTCGTCGAGCCACGGCCGCAGGTCGGTCCCTTGCGTCGCGAACAGGCACGTATAAAGCTGGCCGTCGGCCGACACGCGGGCGCGCGAGCAGGTGCCGCAGAACGGATGCGACACGCTCGCGATGAAGCCGACTTCGCCGGCGCCATCGATGTGCGCGCAACGGATCGCGGTGGCGTCGTGCCCCGGTTCGCCGACGAGCACGAGCGGGTAGTGTTCGTCGATCAGCTCGCGCATCCGCGCGGCCGGGACGACCTTGTCGCCGGACCAGAAGCTGGCGCCGCCGACGTCCATGTATTCGATGAAGCGCACGGCCACGCCCGTGTGCCGGAAGTGCCGCACGAGCGGCAGGATCTGGTCGTCGTTCACGCCGCGCTCGATCACCGCGTTGACCTTGACCGGCGCGAGCCCGGCCGCATGCGCGGCCTCGATGCCGGCCAGCACGCGCGCCACCGGCACGTCGGCGTCGCTCATCCGGCGGAATACCGCGTCGTCGAGCGCATCGAGGCTCACGGTCACGCGCGACAGCCCCGCATCGCGCAACGCGCGTGCCTTCGCGGCGAGCAGCGAGCCGTTGGTCGTCAGTGCGATTTCGACGGGCTTGCCGTCGACGGTCGTCAGCGTGGCTAGCCGTTCGATCAGCGCTTCGAGATTGCGGCGCAGCAGCGGCTCGCCGCCCGTGATGCGGATCTTCTCGACGCCGAGCGACGTAAACGCGCGGGCGATCTTTTCCAGTTGCGCGAACGACAATCGCTCGGACGACGGCATGAACGCGTAGTCGGCGCCGAAGCTCTCGCGCGGCATGCAGTAGCCGCAGCGGAAATTGCACTGGTCGATGACGGACAGGCGCAGGTCGCGCAGCGGACGGCCGAGCGTGTCGGACGAGCGGGGGAAAGCGCCGGGCGATGCGTCGCCGGATGAGGCGGCGACGGCCGGCGCGGCGGAAACGATGGCATTCACGATCGGGTCGTCGGCCTGCATGAAGTAAGCGAAGGGGCGTCGCCGCTCGGCCGTGCGGATGCCGACGTGTCGGCGCACAGGTCGTGACGAGCCTCATCGTGAGCATAGTCCGCGGGGTTTTGTCGGCAGAGACACAATCCCGCCCGAATTGCAGGAATACAGTTCGCCGCGCGGGACGCGCGACAGGCGCGGCGAATCGGGCGCCGAATCGGACGACGAAAAGAGCGAAGGCGCCGCATCGGGCGGCTATCCGGCGTCGCGCTCATGCGAGCCAGCGCGCGAATTCGTAGTACGGAACAGCGTCGCCGCGCGCGATGGTGCGCCCGGCCGGCAGTCGCGCGAGCCCGCTGGCCAGCACGAGCGACTGCAGCGTGCCGGCGCCTTGCTGGCGCAGTGTGTCGAGCACCGGCGCGCCGTCGGCGCCTACCGTACAGCGCACGCGCACGAAGCGCTCGCGCTGGGTATCCGGCTCGAAGCCGGTGTCGATCGGCAGCGACGGCACGACCGGCAGGCACGCGTCGCGCCCCTGCAGGCGGCGGATCAGCGGCGCGACGAACAGCGCGAACGCCGTCATCGCGGCGCCCGGATTGCCGGGCAGCAGTACCACGGGCCGCGCATCGAGCGCCGCGAGCGCGACCGGCTTGCCCGGCTTCATGCGCACGCCCGTGACGATGAACGATGCGCCGAGTTCAGTCAGCGCCGGACGCAGCAGGTCCTTGTCGCCGACCGACGCCCCGCCGACGCAGATCACGAGGTCGCACCGTGCGTGCAGCTCGCGCAACGCCCGATCGACGGCGGCCGCCGTATCGGCCGCGTGCAGGCTCAGCGCGACGTCGGCACCGGTTCCGGCGACCAGCGCGGCGAGCATCGGCGCGTTGCTGTTGTAGATCTGCTGCGGCGCGCGCGGCTGGCCGCATGCGACCAGCTCGTCGCCGGTCGTCAGGATGCCGACGCGCGGCGCCACGCGCACGTCGATCCGCGCGAACCCTTGCGCGGCGGCCACGCCGACGTGCATCGCGCCCAGGCGCACGCCGGCCGGCACGAGCAGGTCGCCGGCGCGTACTTCCTCGCCACGGCGGCGGATGTGCGACCCGCTGCGCTGGGGCGCGTCGAACGTGATGCCGCCCGCCTGTTCGTGCGCATGCTCCTGCATCACGACCGTGTCGGCGCCGGGCGGAATCAGGCTGCCGGTGAAGATGCGTGCGGCCGTGCGCGGCGCGAGCGGCGCGGGCGTGTCGCCGGCATAGCAGCGCTGCGCGACGCGCAGCGGCGCGCCGTGCGCGAGGTCGGCGTGCCGCACGGCGTAGCCGTCCATCGCGCTCTGGTCCGCCGGCGGCTGGTCGAGCACCGCGGTCAGCGGCGCGGCCAGGACGTGACCGGTCGCATGCGCGAGCGGCACGGATGCGGCGGCCTCGAGCGGTGCGAACGCGCTGGCGAATTGCTGCTGCGCGGTATCGAAATCGAACAGGTGTTTCATGACGAGTGGGCCGGTTGCGCCGGTGCAGGCGGTGGGTCGAGGTGAACGGCGGCGGGCGACACGTATTCGACGAAGCCGTCGTTGCGGCAGAAGCCGAGCAATCGCACGCCGGCTTCGTGGGCGACGTCGATCGCGAGCGACGTCGGCGCCGAGATCGTCGCGATCATCGGGATGCCGACCCGCGCGGCCTTGCGCACCAGTTCGTAGCTCGCGCGGCTCGACAGGAACACGAAGCCCGCGCGCAGGTCGGCGCGGCGGCGCGCGAGCTGCCCGATCAGCTTGTCGAGCGCGTTGTGGCGGCCGACGTCCTCGAACACGTCGAGCACGGCGCCGTCGCGGTCGCACCACGCGGCCGCGTGGATGCCGCCGGTCTCGCGCATCAGCGTCTGCCGGGCCGGCAACACATGCGCGGCGCGCGCGATCGCGTCGGCGCCAATGCCCGCGGCCGCGCCGGCGGCCGCGATACGCGGCGGGTGCAGGTCGAGCTGCGCGATGCTTTCGATGCCGCACACGCCGCAGCCCGTGCGGCCGGCCAGCGCGCGGCGGTGCGCCTTCAGCGCCATGAACGCCTGCTGCGACACGGTGAGCCGCACTTCGGCGCTGCCCGGCCGGTACTCGCTTTCGATGTCGAAGACGTCCGACGCGCGCTCGACGATGCCCTCGCTCAGCGCGAAGCCGAGGCCGAACGCGTCGAGGTCGATCGGCGTCGCCATCATGACCGTGTGCGAGATGCCGTTGAACACGAGTGCAACCGGGGTTTCGTCGACGACGCGATCGACGGTGTCGCGGGTGTCGCCGGCACGGTGGCGCGTCACCTGACACGCGGTGCTGCCGGTCGGATCGTCGCGAGTGCAGGACTCCATGCGGTTTTCTCCAGGCGGGGCGGCCGGCGGGCCGGCCGGGCTCGGCGCGCGCCGAGCGACGGGAATCGATGCCGCCGGGCGGGCGCCGAAGGGCGCACTACCGCCGCGGACAGGCGTTGCATAAGATGTTAAGTGGAGTGAACAGTGCGCCGCAGACACAGCGCCGCCACGCGGAAAGCAGTACAGCTGAGCGTCCCGCCGGGGCCGAATATGTTTTCCGTGCACACATCTTCGGCGGCGCAAGCAGCACAGTTTCAGCGCACGTTCGAGTGATTGCGAGTATCGTTGCAAACGCGATATCGTCATTCACGCTTCGATGCCGTGCGAGCGATCGTTTGTGTTCGCATGTGTTGTCGCCAAGCCGTCGCGCGATTTCCTGCTTCGAGCGTACGTCCTCACAACCACGAGCAAATTACGGTCATGGAAATCTTCGATGCGTTCCATCTCGCCCGATTGCAATTCGCATTCACGGTGTCGTTCCACATCGTGTTCCCCGCGATCAGCATCGGCATGGCGAGCTTCCTGGCAGTGCTGGAATGGCGCTATCTCGTCACCGGCGACGCCGCCTACAAATCCATGTTTCAGTTCTGGTCGAAGATCTTCGCGATCGGCTTCGGGATGGGCGTGGTCTCCGGCGTCGTGATGGCGTACGAGTTCGGCACCAACTGGGCCGGGTTCTCGCGTGTCGCGGGCAACATCACGGGGCCGCTGCTCACGTATGAAGTCCTGACGGCGTTCTTCCTCGAAGCCGGCTTTCTCGGCGTGATGCTGTTCGGCTGGCAGCGCGTCAGCCCGCGCGCGCACTTCTTCGCGACGCTGATGGTCGCGGTCGGCACGCTGATCTCGACGTTCTGGATTCTCGCGTCGAACAGCTTCATGCAGACGCCGCAAGGCTACAAGATCGAGAACGGCCTCGTCGTGCCGGTCGACTGGTTCAAGATCGTCTTCAACCCGTCGTTTCCGTACCGTCTCGTGCACATGACGATCGCGGCGTTCATCGTCGCGGGCTTCATCGTCGCCGCGTGCGGCGCGTGGCACCTGCTGAAGGGGCGCCGCGACGAGCCGGTGAAGCGCAGCTTCTCGATGGCGCTGTGGATGCTGCTGGTGCTCGCGCCGATCCAGATCGTCGTCGGCGACGCGCACGGGCTGAACACGCGCGAATACCAGCCGGCGAAGATCGCGGCGATCGAGGGGCTGTGGGAAACCGAGAAGGGCGGCACCGCGCTGAACCTCGTCGGGCTGCCCGACATGCAGGCCGAAACCACGCGCTATGCGATCCAGGTGCCGCACCTCGGCAGCCTGATCCTCACGCACAGCTGGGACGGCGAGATCCGCGGGCTGAAGGAATTCCCGCCGCAGGACCGCCCGTATTCGCCGATCATCTTCTGGACGTTCCGGATCATGGCCGGCCTCGGGATGCTGATGCTGCTCACCGCATTGCTCGGGCTGCTCCTGAGAAAGGGCGGGCGCCTGTATGAAACGCGCTGGTTCCAGTGGTTCGTGGTGGCGATGGGGCCGTCGGGCATCGTCGCGCTGCTGGCCGGCTGGATCACGACCGAGGTCGGGCGTCAGCCGTGGACCGTGTACGGCGTGCTGCGCACCATCGACTCGGTCTCCCCGCTCACCGCCCAGCAGGTCGGCGTGTCGCTGCTGGTCTTCGTGGTCGTGTATTTCCTGGTATTCGGAACGGGTATCTACTACATGATGAAACTGATGAAGCGCGGGCCGGCGGCCCAGGCCGGCTACATCGAACTGCACCGGCATCCGGGGCTGCGCAAGAGCGCGCTGTCCACGCCGCTGAACGTCACCGAGGCGGAGTAACCATGCACATCGATCTTCCTGTCGTCTGGGCCGCGATCATCGGCCTCGGCGTATTCATCTACGTGATGCTGGACGGCTTCGATCTCGGCATCGGTCTGCTGTTTCCGTTCTTCGATGCGAAGGCCGAGCGCCAGGTGATGCTCGACACCGTCGCGCCGGTGTGGGACGGCAACGAGACGTTCCTCGTGCTCGGCGGCGCGGGCCTCTATGGCGCGTTCCCGGTCGTGTATTCGACACTGCTGCCGGCCAACTACCTGCCGCTGGTGCTGATGCTGGTCGGGCTGATCTTCCGGGGCGCGGCGTTCGAGCTGCGTGCGAAAGCCACCCGCACGCAGCACATGTGGGATCTCGCGTTCATCGGCGGCTCGGCGCTCGCGGCGTTCTGCCAGGGGATCGTGCTCGGTTCGCTGCTGCAGGGCATCAAGATCGAGAACAACCAGTTCGCGGGCGGGCCGTTCGACTGGCTGTCGCCGTTCAGCATGATGTGCGGGATCGGCGTGCTCGTCACCTATGCGACGCTCGGCTGCGGCTGGCTGATCCTGAAGGTCGACGGCGAACTGCAGCGCAAGATGCGGTTGCTGATGAAGCCGCTCACGGGCGTGCTGCTCGCGGTGATGGGCGTGGTGAGCCTGTGGACCGTGATCGGGCTGCCGGCCGTCGCGCACCGCTGGTTCGGCAGCGGCAATCTCGGCTGGTTCCTGCCGGTGCCGATCCTCGTCGTCGCGTGCGTGTGGGGCATCTTCCACACGGTGAAGCGTGCGCACGAGGCCACGCCGTTCCTGCTGACGCTCGCGCTCGTGTTCCTCGGCTACACGGGGCTCGTGATCAGCATCTGGCCGAACATCGTGCCGCCGTCGCTGACGATCTGGGACGCGTCGTCGAGCCATTCGAGCCAGTTGTTCGCGCTGGTCGGCACCGTGATCGTGCTGCCGATCATCCTCGTGTACAACGCGATGCAGTACCGCGTGTTCCGCGGCAAGGTGCGCGAGGGCGATATCGGTTATCACTGAGCGGCAAGCGAGGTGACGGGGCGCGGCGCTCGCGTATCATCACGCGCGGCGCGGCGCCCGGCACGGCACCCGATAGAAAGCGGCCCGCCACGCGCGGGCCGTTGCACATCGGGTGCGGGCGCAACGGGTTGCGTTGCGTATTCCTTTGGCAGTCGAGAAAACATCATGATCGTCAGACCACGACAGAACTGGCTCAGGATGCTGTTCGTATGGAACGGCTCCGTGCTGCAATCCATCATTCCGCAGCTCGTGTTCATGGCGATCGTCAGCACGCTGGCGGTCTTCACGAACGGGCGCATTTTCGGCGAGAAGATTCCGCTGAACACCGCGCCGTTCACGCTGTTCGGGCTCGCGCTCGCGATCTTCCTCGGGTTTCGCAACAATGCGAGCTTCGAGCGTTTCAAGGAGGCGCGGCATCTGTGGGGCAACCTGCTGATCGCCGCACGCGCCGTGACGTCGCAACTGCATCGCTACCTGCCCGACAGCGTGAGCGACGCAGAGCGCAACCGGCTCGCCGATCTGCTGGTCGCGCTCGCGTATGCGCTGAAACACCAGCTGCGCCATACCGATCCGACCGACGACCTGGTGCGCATTCTCGGGGCGGAGCGCACGGCCGCGCTCGGCGGCAAATGCTACAAGCCGGTCGCGATTCTCGACGAACTGCGCGGCGGCATCGTTCGTGCGCTGGGGCGCGCACCCGGCAGCGACGCGACCTGCTGGATGTTCGAGACGCAACTCGACGCGCTCGGCACGTCCGTCGGTGGTTGCGAGCGCATCTTGTCGACGCCGATTCCGTTTTCGTACAGCGTGCTGCTCCATCGCACCGTGTATGCGTATTGCGTGCTGCTGCCGTTCGGGCTCGTCGATTCGACGGAGTTCTTCACGCCGCTGATCTGCGTATTCATTGCCTACACGCTGATCGCGCTCGAAGCGATCGCGAACGAGGTGGCCGAGCCGTTCGGCCTCGCGCCGAATGCGCTCGCGCTCGATGCGATCACGCGCACGATCGAGCGGTCGGTGCTCGAACTCGGCGATCGGCCGCTGCCGGAGGAGTTCGTGCCGGCGTCGACGTATCAGATCACGTAGGCGGCGGGGGCGGTAGTGTAGTCGCCCGTAAGGTTGATCGGCCGGAGCGGGGAGAGGTGTGTAGACTCGGGCTCGTTCAACGGAGCCCACCCATGCAACTGCTTGATCACGTGTCGATCAGTGTGCCGGACATCGGCCTGGCACGCCCCTTCTACGATGCCGTCATGGCTGCGCTCGGCGCGACCAAGGTCTATGACCGGCCCAATGCGCTCGGCTATGGCGAGCGGTGCAGCGCGAGCGACCCTGAGTCGACCTTTCTGGCGGTGTATCTGGATCCCGCCGAAGTCGGGACGAGCAAGCGGCACTGGTGTTTCAAGGCCGCATCGCGCGAACAGGTGCAGGCGTTTTTCGAGGCCGGCCTCGCGACGGGCGGCCAGTCCGACGGCGAGCCCGGATTGCGGCCGCAGTACCACGGCGACTACTACGCGGCTTTTCTGATCGATCCGGCCGGCAACCGGGTCGAGGCCGTGTGTCATGCGGCGGGGGCGGAGCGCGGGCAGCCGTGATGGTGGCGATGCTCTGCAGTCAGTGAATGTGTCAGGATTAACCGCGCTTGCTGATTCCCACCTTCTCAATCCCGATACGACGGCTCCTCGACGTCCAGGATGCGCTTCATCTCGTCGAAATGCGCGATCGAGAAGTCACGGAAGCCTTCCCAGTCACGCGCGGTCTTCTCGGCGACTTCGTCGGACAGCACGTTGATCGGCTTGCCGGTCGCGTACGCGTTGACGAGAATCCGGCACGCGCGCTCGAGCGTGTACATGTCGTCGAACGCCTCGCCGATCGTCGGCGCGGTCACCAGTACGCCGTGATTGCCCATCAGCAGACGGGACTTGTCCTTGAGCAACGACACGAGGCGGGCGCCTTCGTCTTCGGTATCCGCCATGCCGGAGAATGCGGTGTCCAGCGCGACGCGATTGAAATAGCGGGCGGTGTTCTGCTCGATGGGCGGGATGGTCGGATCGGACAACGTCGAGATCGCGGTGACATGGACCGGGTGCAGGTGCATGGCGACGCGCACGTGCGGCAGTTGCTGGTGCAACTGACCATGGATTGCCCACGCGGTCGGATCGATGCTGCCGTTTTCAAGGCACGAGCGATCATCGGCATCCAGCAGCACCAGGTCGCTCGCGCGGATTCGCGAGAAGTGCATCCATTTGGGGTTCATCAGGAAGCGACGGCCGTCGTCGGAAACGGCGACGCTGAAGTGGTTCGCGACCGCTTCATGCATGCCGAGGCGGGCGAAGCAGCGGAAGGCGGCGGCGAGATCGGTGCGAAGCCGGGTTTCGTTCATATCGAAGTACGTGAGCGCAAGCGTTTCAAAAAAGGGCGCCGGCAGGGGCGCGGGCCGCAAGCTCATGGTTGGGCGCAGCGGAGTTGCCGAAAAGGTTCGACCGGTCGGGCGGCCGAGCGCCGGCCACGCCTCGATGCATCGACCCGCTTGCCGTCTCAGGACGGTCCTTCCGCGTCGGCCGTTGCGTCGTCCGATTTCCAGAACGCGTTGCGATCGCGATAGTTCTGCAGGAACTGCTGCAGCCGGGGGTTCGTGGAGCGGCGGAACACGTCGCCCGGCGCGCCGCTCACCGCGATCCGGCCGTGGTCGAGAAACACGACGCGATCGGCCATCTGGGCGGCGAAGCCCATCTCGTGCGTGACGACGACCATCGTCATCCCGTCGCGCGCGAGCTGTTTCATGACCTGCAGCACTTCGCCGACGAGTTCCGGGTCCAGTGCGGAGGTGGGCTCGTCGAACAGCATCAGGTTCGGCTCCATCGCCAACGCGCGGGCGATCGCCACGCGCTGCTGCTGGCCACCGGACAGTTTCGACGGATGGGCATCCGCCTTGTGGGACATGCCGACCATTTCGAGCATGCGGCCGCCGATGGCGTTCGCCTCGACAACCGGCAGGCGGCGCACCCGCCGCAGCGCTTCCGTGACGTTGCCGAGCACGCTCATGTGCGGCCACAGGTTGAACTGCTGAAACACCATGCCGATGTTGCGGCGCACGCGGTTGATCTCGGCGTTCGACGCGCGCACGCGCACGCCTTTGCGTTCGACGTAGCCGAGCATCTCGCCCCCGATCCGGATCTCGCCGTGATCGTAGGTTTCGAGGGCGGCCATGCAGCGCAGCAGCGTGCTCTTGCCGGACCCGGATGGGCCAATCAGGCAGACCACTTCGGATTGCGCGATCGACACATCGATTCCGCGCAGCACGTCGGTCTCGCCGAAACGTTTGTGCAGACCCTTGATTTCGACGAGCGGCATTGCGGACGCCCGGGCGAGCATGGCGGCAGGTACGCTTGCGGGGATGTCGCTGACTGCGTTCATGATTGCCTCGATCGGTTCGGGTCGTCGCGCCGTATTCACTCGTGTCGCGCGAAGGACGCAATGCAAGTTCGATGAGCGGACTTTACGTGGCCAATATTGAGCGGGAAAAACTCTTTTCGAATGTCGTTCGAAGGTTTTTCCAATGCAGAGCGCCGGTGCCCGCCAGTGCGCTCGACGGAATCGAAATCAGTCGGTGTCGCGATCGATCGCTTCGGGCGGGACGAGATGTTCGGCCAGCCGCCGCAGCATCGCGTCGCAACCCTGCAGTTGGTCGACGCTCACGAACTCGTCCGGCTTGTGCCCCTGATCCATGCTGCCCGGTCCGCACACGACGGTCGGAATGCCGGCCTGCTCGAACAGCCCGCCTTCCGTGCCGAACGCAACGGTGCCGAACGCGCTCGATCCGCTGAGTATCGACAGCAGGCGGGCCGCGTCGCCATCGTCCGGTGTCGACAGGCCCGGGTAGGCGGACAGCGGCTGCATCCGGATATCGCAATCCGCGTGAACCGCGCGCATCTTCGGCGTCAGGTGTTGCTCCGCATAGGCCTGCAATTCGTGGGTCACTTCATCGGCGTCGAAGCCGGGCAGCGTGCGGACCTCGAAATCGAATTCGCATGCGTCGGGCACAATGTTCAATGCCTTGCCGCCGTGGATCAGACCCGTCTGGACCGTCGAGAACGGCGGATCGAAGCGAGGGTCGCGATGCTCCGGTTGTGCGAGGCGCTCGCCGATTTCCTCCAGCCGGTTGACCAGACGCGAAGCATACTGAATCGCATTGACGCCATACGGCGCATACGCGGAATGACACGCGGCGCCTTTGACGTGGCAGCGCATCGCCAGTTTGCCCTTGTGGCCGAGCACCGGCTTCAATTCGGTCGGCTCGCCGATCACGCACAGCACCGGCCGATGCGGGCGCTTCGCGAGTTCGGCCAGCATCGGCCGCACGCCGAGGCAGCCGATCTCCTCGTCGTACGAGAACGCGAGATGGATCGGCAACGACAACCGACGCGCGACGAACATCGGTACCGCGGCCAGCACCGACGCGAGAAAGCCCTTCATGTCCGCGGTGCCGCGGCCATACAGCCGGCCATCGCGTTCGCTCATCCGAAACGGCTCGACGGTCCATGCCTGGCCGTCGGCGGGCACCACGTCCGTATGACCCGAGAGCAGGATGCCACCGCGCTCGCGCGGTCCGATCGTGGCGAACAGGTTCGCTTTGCTGCGCGCGTCGTTGTAGAACAGTTCGCTGTCTACGCCGTAGCCCGCCAGATAGTCGCGGATGAACTCGATCATCGCGAGGTTCGAGTGCCGACTGACCGTATCGAAGCCGATCAGTTCGGCGAGCAGCGTGCGGCTGGTCGGGTCACTCATCGCCGGGTACGCCGTATTTCGGTGCGGTCGTCGGATCGAGCGCACGCGTCACGTAGTCCTGCATCTGCGGACGGTATGCATGCCACAGCGCGGCGAGCGCCGCGATCGGGGCGTCGTCGGTCCAGTCGACCCGCAGATCGACGAGCGGCCATACCTGCGTATCGACGATCTTCAACGCGGCCGAATGCACCGGGCCGGCTTCTCCGCCTGCGTCGATCGCAGCCTGCATCGCCGCGAGCAGACGGTCGGCGAGCGGGCCGGCTGTCGTCTCGAACGCCGGCACCATCGCGGAGATCACGTCCTGACTGGCGAGCATGTTGCCCGCGGCGACACACTGTCTGCCCGCCACCGCATGATGCAGGCCGAGCGCCTGCGCGCCGGTCTGGAATGCCGTGCGGCCCTGCGCATCGACGACCGTGACCTGCCGATAGTCGCGCCAGCGATCGGTGGCGAGCGCGGCTTCGAGCGCCTGCGCGGGACCGGTCGCGCCGTCGCCGAGCAGGTCGAGCACCTGCGGGCCGAGCGACGGCAGCGTGAGGTTCTGCGTCGCCACGGCGCCCGCCCCGGTGCGAACCCACGGGCAGCGTGCGCCCACTGCGATGCTCGAAGAGCTGATTGCGACGCCGAGTTGTCCGGTTTCGGCGCATCTTCCGACGATCGAGAATGTCATGTCAGGCTCCGGCAGCAGGGGTCGGCTGCCAGTTGTCGGGAATCACGGCGATGACGTCGATTTCCATCAGCCACTCCGGCTGGCCGAGCGCGCTGACCACGAGGCCGGTCGAGATCGGATAGACGCCCTTGAGCCACTTGCCGACGACCTGATAGACCGGCTCGCGATAACGCGGATCGATCAGATACGTGGTGGTCTTGACGATATGCGAGAGGTCGCTGCCGGCTTCTTCGAGCAGTTGCTTGACGTTCTTCATGGCCTGTTCGGTCTGCGCGCGCGGATCGCCCAGGCCGACCAGATTGCCGTCGAAGTCGGTGCCGATCTGGCCGCGCACATAGACCGTGTTGCCGGCCCGGACGGCCTGGCACAGATCGTTGTCCAGCGTCTGGTTCGGATAGGTGTCTTTCGTGTTGAACATCCGGATACGGGTGTGGGTCGGCTGGCTCATCGTCATGCATTCCTGAAGGAGGGTTCGGTGGACGGTACGGTGCGCATCGGTCGGGCGTTCAGTGCGCGGCGGCGCTGGTCGGCATCGGGCTCGGGACTACCGGCTCGGCACCATGATCGCCGGCGGGCGGCGCGGCGGGGATGTTCCGTTGCGCGGCGGCCTCGTGATAGTGCTGGTAGCTGCGCTGCGTCGCGATATGTCCGGCCACATGTTTGGCGTCGTGCCAGACGCCCCAGATGAACGCGGAGCCGCGCCGCGACAGCCACGGCAGACCCAGGAAATAGAGTCCGGGCTCGCTTGCGACGCCACGCTGATGTTTCGGCTTGCCGTTCTCGTCGAAGGCGTCGACCTGCAGCCAGCCGAAGTCGTTCGCGTAGCCGGTCGCCCAGACGATCGACGTGACGCCTGCCGCGGCGAGGTCGAGTTGCGTGAGTGGTTCGGCGAGGCATGGCGGGTCGGCGGGAATGCGACGGGCTTCGGGCTCCTCCGGCAGATCGAGACCGTTGCTGGCGGCGTACGCGTCGGCGGCGTCCAGCAGCGACAGATAGTTTTCGTCGCCGGCCGCGATGTTGGCCGCGAGATCCGCTTCGAACGTGACGGTGCCCCGATCGAAGGTGCGGGTCACGCCGACCAGCGTCACACCGTCGTGCGCGAGACGGCGGAAGTCGACCGTATGACCGCCGTCCGCGCCGCTCACGGCGATCGTCACGTGCGACCGGCCGGGGCGCATCGTTTCCATGTCCCACAGACCCAGTACGCCAAGCCACCAGCAGAAATCGCGACCGCGATACGCGCGCGGCGGACGGTCGTGAGGACCGATGGACAGATAGACCTGACGGCCCGAGCGTTGCAGTTCGGCCGCGATCTGGACGCCCGACGAACCCGCGCCGACGACGAGCACGTTGCCGGCGGGCAGTTGCGCGGGATTGCGGTAGTCGGCGGAATGAATCTGCGTCAGGCGCGCGTCGGTGGGTGCGATGGCCGGAATGACCGGGCACTGGAACGGGCCGGTCGCGACGACGACGCGGTTCGCATGGAAGGTGCCATCCGATGTCTCGACGACAAAGCCCTGCCGGCCGCTCTCGCGAACCACGCGCTTGACGTCGACGCCGGTGCGAATCGGCGCGTCGATCATGCGCGCGTAGTCGACGAAATACTCGGCCATCTGATCCTTCGTTGCGAACCCGTCCGCATCGACGCCGCGGATATGCATGTTGGGAAAGCGGTCGTGCCATGCCGGGCCGTTCGCCACCAGCGAATCCCAGCGCGCGGTGCGCCAACGCTCCGCGATGCGATCGCGTTCCAGCACGAGATGCGGCACGCCAAGCGCACCGAGGTGTTCGCTCATCGCGACACCGGCCTGTCCGGCGCCGACCACCAGCGTATCGATTGATGTGACTTCGACGGTCATATTGGTTCTTCCTGATGCGTATCGATTTGGTATTCATGGACTGACAAGTCCGTTTCACCGCAATTTGCCGCAATGGTCGCGATACGATCGCGTGACGCAATCGCGCCGGTCAGGCGCCGATGCTGGAATGCCTCGGCAGTCCGAAACGATGTGCGTCGTGTGGCCGTGTTTCCGTGCATTGCGTCATGTTGAAGAAAATCTACGCCGGGACACTGAATCTGAAAAATATATTTAAAAAATGAATTGCATCCGGTTTGCCTATGCAGATGCGTGCGTATCGACCGGTAATGAACGGAACGCAGGCGCGTGGCCGCGGCAAAAAGACGCCAGGGTCGCCGTCGAATCAGGGAAAAGGAAGGCGACGGACGCAACCCAACGTACGACACCGACGGCATTGGCTCAGGGTGACTTCCACCTGCGCGGCAGACGGCGGCTAGGCCGCTTCGCGCGCCGCGCTCGAGGCTTGCGCGCGGCCACGCAGCCAGTTGATGCTGGTGAAGAGCAGAATCGCGAACACGATCAACACGGTGGCGACGGCGAGGATCGACGGATCGATCTGGTCGCGAATGCCGCTCCACATCTGCCGGGGCACGGTGCGTTGATCGGGACCGCCGATGAAGAGGATCACGATCACTTCGTCGAACGACGTCGCGAATGCGAACACGGCGCCAGTGGCAACCGCCGGCAGGATCAGCGGCAGTGTCACGCGGCGAAAGGTCGTCCACGGTGCGGCCCCGAGATTGGCGGCGGCGCGCAGCAGGCTCTGGTCGAACGACAGCAACGACGCGGTCACGGTAATCACGACAAACGGTGTGCCGAGTGCCGCATGCGCAAGGATCACACCCGGGTAGGAGTTGACGAGCCCGAGCGGCGCGAAGATCAGATAGAAGCCGGCCGCGACCACGACGATCGGTATGATCATGGGCGAAATCAGGATCGGCATGATCAGCGAGCGGAACGGAAAGTTGTCGCGCGCGAGACCGATCGCGGCGAGCGTGCCGAGACTCGTTGCAATCGCGGTCGACGCCGCGCCGATGGCCATGCTGTTCAGAAATGCCCGCTGCCAGTCAGGGCTTCCGAATGCCTGCGCGTACCAGCGCAGCGAGAAGCCGTCCATCGGGTATGAAAAATACGAGCCCGAATTGAACGACAGTGGAATGATCACGAGGATCGGCGCAACCAGGAAGAACAGCACGATCGCGCAATGGATGCGCACACCGGCAGTGGCAATGCGCGTCGACGGCAGGCTGTTGGGATTCACGGACACGATGCGGCTCCAGTGACGCCGGGCGTCAGCCGAACCGGAGCCGGTCGATGCCGACGAGCCGGTTGAAGATGAAATAGAACACGGCGGTGAAGATCACGAGATACGCGGACAGCGCACCGGCCAGCCCCCAGTTGAGCAGATCGTTGGTTTGCGACGCGATCAGCTGGCTGATCATCTCGTCGCCTGCGCCGCCGAGCAGGGCGGGCGTAATGTAGTAACCGAGCGCCAGCACGAACACGAGAAAGCACCCGGCGCCGATGCCCGGCAGCGTCTGGGGCACGTACACGCGAAAGAACGCGACGACCGGGTGCGCCCCGAGCGATTGCGCGGCGCGCATGTAGATCGGCGGCACGCTTTTCATCACCGAGTAAATCGCGAGAATCATGTAGGGCAACAGCACGTGCGTCATGCCGATCAGCACCCCGGCGCGGTTGAAGATCAACGGCAGCGGATGGTCGACGACATGCAGCGCGAGCAGTACGCGGTTGACCACACCGCCCGGTTGCAGCAGTACGTACCACGCGGTCGTGCGCACCAGCAGCGAGGTCCAGAACGGCACGATCACGAACAGCATCAGCAGGTTGCCCTGCTTCGCGGGCAGGTTGGCGAGCAGCCACGATACCGGGTACGCGAGCAGCAGGCACAGCAGCGTGACCGTGGCGCTGATCGACACCGTGCGCATGAACGCGGTGCGGTAGACCGCGCTGTTCGCAGGCACCGAATGGACGGCGCCGTCGGGGGATACCTGTGCGTCGAGCCCGTTCAACAGATAGTCCGGCGTCCATGACGATGCCGCGCGTTTCAGCAGGCGCCAGGTTTCGGGCTGGTTCCAGCGCTCGTCGGCGGCCAGCAGGACGGGCTTCCATGCCGTGGCCGCATCCTGAGCGCGTACCGTGCGTGCCGACTTCAGCAGCAGCGTGCGGAACTCGGGCTGGTAGAAGTTCATCCGGCGCGCCACGTCGCCGAGCGTGCCGGCGTCGCCGGCGCTTTTCAGTCCGCTGGCGAGGGCGGCGAACATCGGTTCGTCAGGCACGCCGTGGCCGTCCCAGTGTCGCAGCGTTTGCGCGAACGACGGCATCGCGCCGGACAGTTCCGGATTGCGCACGCTGCGGGCCAGCAGCGAAGCAATCGGCGCGATGAACGTAGCGAGCAGGAACACGAGCAGGGGCAGCGTCAGCAGCAGCGCGCGTAACGCCGCCTTGCGCCGCGCCTGCCGGTATTTGACGGCGTGCTCTGTCGCGAGCGCGGGGCCTGCCGCCGTCATGGGAAGCATTGACGAGTTGTTCATCGGGACTCCGGAGCGCCGCGCCCGGCACGGGACGCGTCGCGTAATACCACTACGACGTCATGGAGCGGTGCATTACTGGCCGAGCCATGTCTGGAAGCGCTTGGTCAGCGCATCGCCGCTGTCGGCCCAGAAGTTCGCGTCGATCTGGATCGGTCGCTTGAAGTTGGCGGGCGCGGTCGGCAGGTCGGCGAGGCGCGCCTTGTCGATCAGCGGCAACGATGCCTTGCGCGGCGGCGCGTAAGCGATGTACTTCGATAGATCCGCGTATGCCTGCGGCTGCGCCGATGCAGCGATGAACTGCTTCGCGGCCGCGGCGTGCTTCGCACCCTTCGGCACACCCCACCATTCATAGTCGTACACCTGCGCGTCCCAGACGATCTTGAACGGCTTCTTGTCCTGGTGAACGGCGCTGTCGATGCGGCCGTTGTAGGCCTGTACCATCGTCACCGCGCCGTCCGCGAGCAACTGCGGGGCTTGCGCACCGGCTTCCCACCACACGATGTTCGACTTGATCGTATCGAGCTTCGCAAACGCACGGTCGACGCCGGCCGGGGTCGCGAGCACCTTGTAGACGTCGGCCGGGGCCACGCCGTCGGCGACCAGCGCCCATTCGAGCGTGACCTTCGGCGACTTTCTCAGGCCGCGCTTGCCCGGGAATTTCTTCAGGTCGAAGAAGTCCGCGATGCGGGTCGGGGCGGTCTTCAGCTTGGACGCATCGTACGCATACACGGTCGACCAGACCATCGCGGCCACCGAGCATTCGCGCAGCGCGCCCGGCAGGAAATCCGACGTGTTGCCGATCGTCTTGCTGTCCAGCTTGTCGAGCAGACCTTCGTCGCAGGCGTTGATCGCGTCGTTGGTCTCCATGTCGATCAGGTCCCAGGTCGGGTTCTTCGCCTGTTCCATGGCCTGCAGCTTGGCCAGGCCGCCGTCGTACGACTCGGTCTGGAACTGGGTGCCGGTCTTCGCGGTGAACGGCTCGAACCATGCGTGGCGAGCGGCCGTTTCATAGGCGCCGCCGAATGTCACGACGGACAGCGTATCCGCGGCGTGAGCGGCAGGCAGCGCGGAAAAGGCGCCGAGTGCGGCGACAGCCGCGATCGTGCGGCGCAGGGACGCGTAGCGAGGGTTTTGCATTATCAGGCTCCAGAGGCGATGGGCACGGCAACAGGCGGGATGGGTAAGCGAACGGCGGAGCTTGCGACGCGGGGGATGGCGGATGGCGACAGCACCTTGCAGTCGTCCGGGCGCCATACGATCGTCGCGGTTGCGCCGATCGGCGGCAGCGCGACGAGGCGCGTGTTGGGGACTTTGACGACCATCGTGTCGCCGCTGTCGAGTTGCAGCTGCACGCGATGATGATCGCCGCAATACACGATGTCGCGCACGGTCGCGGCGAGTGCGTTCGATCCAGCCGGCACGTTCGCGGTTTCGGCGATACCGAGGACCTGCGCGCGCTCGGGGCGCAGCGCGAGCGTGGCGTCGTCGCCTGCCTCGACCTGGTTGCCGCGGCGACCGCGGATCGTGATACCGCCACGAAGCTGAAGCACGGCCCATTCGCCATCGAGCGCGCTGATGCGCCCGGCGAGACCGTTGTTCTCGCCGACGAAGTTCGCGACGAAGGCGTTCTGCGCGTTTTCGTACAGCTCGGTCGGCGTCGCGGCCTGCTGGATGCGTCCGTCGGAGAACACGGCGACGCGATTCGACATGGTCAGCGCTTCGTTTTGATCGTGCGTCACATAGACGATCGTGAGCGACAGATCGCGATGCAGCCGCATGATTTCGTACTGCATCGTTTCGCGGAGCCGTTTGTCGAGCGCGCCGAGCGGTTCGTCCATCAGCACCACGCGAGGCTCGAATACCAGTGCGCGGGCCAGCGCGACGCGCTGCTGCTGGCCGCCCGACAACTGCGCGGGACGTCGCGATGCGAGATGCGACAACTCCACCATGTCGAGCGCGCGTTGCACGCGCTGCTTGCGCTCCTCGCGAGCAGTCTTGCGCACCGATAGCGGAAACGCGACGTTCTCGGCGATCGTCAGGTGCGGGAACAGCGCGTAGTTCTGGAACACCATGCCGATGTCGCGCTGGTGCGGCGGCTTGTCGTCGAGGCGATGACCGTCGAGGAGGATGGTGCCGTCGGTCGGGGTCTCGAAACCGGCGAGCATCATCAGCGTGGTGGTCTTGCCGGAGCCGGACGGTCCCAGCAGCGAGACGAATTCACCCCGGGCGATGTCGAGATCGAGACCGTCGACAACCGCATGCCGGCCGTCGTAGGACTTGCTGACGCCGACGAACGAAATGTAGGGTTGACTGGTCATCGTGAGCTTCAATGAGGTGGCGTGGGTGGCGAGTCGTTTGCGTGCGGCTTCAGACGGCGACGTGCGACGCCAGATAGCGCGCGAAGTCGTAGTTCGGCCGTTCCAGATGGCTCAGGTGACCGGGCTTCGCAAGCGGGGCATGCACGCCGCGGAACACGGCCTCGACGCCGCGCCGGTCTTCGAGATTGACTTCGTCGAGCAGCTTCTTCAGCGTCGCCATGTATTCGGCCGCCTTCGGATCGTCGATGAATTCCGGCGACAGGCCGCCGCCGAAGCGGATATGCACGCGATCCACGCCCAGCGGCTGAAGCACGAGATACCAGAAATAGCCCGGCGTCAGCGTGACAAGATGGGTCGGGTAGATCGCGAGGAGCGCTGTCGTCTTGCGCCATTGGCCTTGCAGGCGGGTATTGTCCGGATGCGCATTGCCGATCGGCAGCGAGGCCTCTTTCGTGATCCAGTGATAGTTGAATGCAGGAAGTCCGGGCGGGCACTCCATCTCGTCGAGCCTCGAATGCGGGCCCACCGTCGCGCGATGCAGCATCGGCAGGTGATAGCTCTCCATGAAATTTTCCGCGAGGATCTTCCAGTTGGTGTTCCACACGTGTTCTTCGTGGAAGGTCTCGACATACGACGCCATGTCGTAATTGACGATCAATTCGTCGAGCTCCTTCAATTGGCCGGCGACAGGTGACGCCTCCTCATTGAGCGTGACGTAGACCCAGCCCTGCCAGATCTCGCAGCGAACCTGCGGAAGCTTGTAGCTGTCCTTACAGAAACCGTCCTGCCTGTCCATCATCGGGGCACCGCGCAGATCGCCGTCCAGCGAGTAATTCCACGCGTGATACGGACAGACGATCCGGCGCACATTGCCCCGACCTTCGAGCAGGGTGGACATGCGGTGCAGGCATACGTTCGACATTGCACGCAGTGTGCCGTCGTCGCGGCGGATCACGATAATCGGCTGGCCGGCGATCTCCGCGGTCAGGTAGTCGCCCGGATTCGGCAGTGCGCTTGCGCGGCCCATGCACAGCCATTCGTTGCGAAAGAGGGTTTGCTGTTCCCGCTCGAGGAATTCGGGTGATGTGTAGACTCCCGGCGGCATCGCACGAGCGTCGCCGAAGTCGCGTTCACAATTGGTTTTCAGGTCGCGGACGATCACGTCGATAGACGGCGCTGCCGTAGGGATGGAACGCATCGTGCCTCCTGGAAACGTTGAAACCGATCACATTGGAGACCAATTTAACAAGTCCAATAAAGAGTCGAAATATTCTTTTCGGATGCGACAAGAAGTTTTTCCCTATGCAGTCGGCGTTGCCTGGACGTGCACCTGAGGGATGTAGGTTTCGCAGAATTGCGCGAAGCGCGTGACGAGCTGGCGGGGTTTCATGCTGCGCGACATCGCGATGCCGAGGGTGATCGCCGCGACCTCGTCGCGAAACGGACGGACCGCGAAAGTCGCACCATCGACGGTGCGGGTCGAACGAAGCGGGAAGTTCAGGATGCTGTAGCCGAGGCCGTTGGCCACCATGCCGCGCACGACTTCCGGCTGCGACGAACGGAACGTCGGCGACGGGCGGCGGCCAAGCGGATCGAACAAGCCGGCAAAGTACTCGCGACTGTGCGGCAGGTCGAGCAGAACATACGGTTCGTTGAGCAAATCGGCGAGGGCGACTTTCTTGCTGCGCGCGAGCTTGTGTTCGAGCGGCAGAATGGCATACGGCGGCAGCGTGACGAGCGGCGTGAACGAAATGTCGTCGGCAATATCGAGGCTATAAGTGAGCGCCATGTCCAGCGTGCCGTTGCTCAGTGCCGACAGCAGGTCGTCCTGGTTTGCCTCCATCGTGCGGAAGCCGATACCGCTGTGCTCGGAAACGAAGCGGCTCATCAATGCCGGCATCAACGGTGGCGCCAGCGAGACGAGGCAGCCCAGCGCGATCGTGCCGGACATGCCGCCATCCATCTCGCGTGCCATCGTCTGCAGTTCTTCCGCGTTTTTCAGCAGGTTGCGAACCTGCCCGAGCACGTCACGTCCCGCGGGCGTCAACGACACGCCGCTCGCACGATGGCGGATAAAGAGCTGAATGCCGAATGAAGATTCCAGTTCGCCTATCGATGTGGAGATCGACGGCTGGGAGATGTGCAACTGGCGTGCGGCGGCGGTAAACGACAGTGTTTCCGCGGTGACCACGAAGTAGCGCAATTGGCGCAACGAATAGCGCAACGCAATGTTTTCCATGAAGCGTGGCTCGCAAGGTATCGGATCGGAAACGACTCGCAACGCGAGGCGCGCTGCCATTTTGCATAGTCAAAAAGAGGCTTATCGAAAATCTGCATCATTTTTTCCCATGCGTATTGGCGCGGGCGTTCGAGGGACGGCGTCGATACTTCTGTTCGTGCACCGTGTGATCAGAGGGATGAGTCGCGCTGGTGCATGGCGCGACAAAACCGTGCAAGCCGTTCACCACGCAATGAATCGGCAGACGATTGACGGTATGTGCGATACGCGTCGCCGACACCGCGAGGCGGCGCAGCGTCGTTGAAAACAGCGTGCATAGGGAAAAGCTTTTCGGTGGATCGGAAAACAATATTTCTGACGATAAATTGACCGCATAAATTGCGTTGACGACGGATGCGCCGGGCGATGACCGGGCAGGCGTCAATCCGGTCATCCAGTCACTTTTCGATTCGAACGGAACACGTCAGATGAAACGATCCAAGTCCTGTACTTCGCTGTTCGTGGCATTGATCCTCGCGGCAGCCAGCGTGGCCGCACATGCCGAGAGCCTGCTCGATCGCGTCAAGCAGCACGGCGAGCTGGTGGTGGGGACCGAAATGCAGTTCGCGCCGTTCGATTTTCTCGAAAACGGCCAGCAGGCCGGCTTCAACAAGGCGCTGTTCGCGGCCGTCGGTCAGATCATCGGCGTGAAGGTACGCTTCATTGATCTGCCGTGGGAAAGCGTGCTGCCCGGCCTTGACGCGGGCAAGTTCGACATGGTCGCGGGGCCGCTGACCGTCACGAAGGCGCGCATGGAGCGCTATGCGTTCTCGTTGCCGATCGCGGAAGCCACCGATGCATTGCTGAAGCGAACCGGCGACGGCAGTCTCAAGACCTCTGCCGATATCGCGGGTAAAGTGGTTGGCGCAGGCAAGGGCAGCGCGCAGCTCGAGCAGTTGAAGAGCTACGCGGCGACACTGCCGAAGCCGCCGACGATCCGTGAATACGTCGACAACAACCAGGCGTATGCAGACCTCGCAACCGGGCGCATCGTCGCCGTCGCCAACTCGCTGACCAACATCGCGTATGTCGCGAAGCAGCGCCCGGCGGTGTTCTCGGTGGTGCAACCCGCGTTCGGCGCAAAAGTCTACTTCGCTTATGCGCTGCGCAAGGATGCGGACAGCGCGTCGCTGGCCAATGCGTTCAACGCGGCGCTTGTCGCGTTGAACAAGAACGGCACGCTTGCGACACTGCAGCACAAGTGGCTCGGCGTCGCGACCGCAATGCCGGCCGAGATGCCCACGCCGAACTATTGAGTGCCACGTCCGGGCAGCAGCATCGATACGCTACCGCCGGGCAACCCTACCGGGCAACCTGCCATGTTCAGCCGGAACACCTTCATCGACGGCCTGCCGTTGCTGTTCCACGCGGCGCTGATGACGCTCGAAGTCTCCGCAGCCGGGCTGGTGCTCGGCTTCTGCATCGGCCTCGTGGTCTGCTGCGGACGGCTTGCACCGCACGTTGCGATTCGTACCGCTGCCGGCGCGTATGTCCGGGTGTTTCGCGGGGTGCCGCTGCTCGTGCAACTGCTGCTCGTCTACTACTTCCTGCCGTTCGTGGGCCTCAATGTGCCGCCCGTGATGGCGGCCGTCAGTGCCGTGTCGCTGTGCTCTGCCGCGTATATCGCCGAAATTCTCCGTGGCGGATTCGCGAATCTCCCGAAGGGCCAGCTCGAGGCGGCGACGATGCTCGGGTTCTCGGCAACAGATCGTCTGTGGAGGATCCAGGTGCCGCAAGCCGTGCGGATGACTCTGCCCTCGCTCGTCAACGAAATGGTGCTGCTGATCAAGGCGTCGTCGCTCGTCTCCGTGGTCGGGGTGGCGGAGATCACGCGAACCGCGCAGAACATCGCCGCCAGCACGTATCAGCCGCTCGAGGCTTATGTTGCGGCCGGGATGATCTATTTTCTGCTCTGCGGTTCGCTGGCATTGATCGCGCATGGCGCGGAGCGATGCCTGCGCGCGGCATGACGCGTCAGTGACTTGCCGGAGACCCTCATGCTGACTTTCCATCCCGATGTGCTCGTGAACAACTTGCCGGAGATCGGCGCGGGTCTCGCGATGACCGTGGCGACCTGGGCGGCGAGTACGCTCGCAGGGGCGGCGATCGGTTTCGGTGCGGCGCTTGCGCAGCAGGCGGGCGGCCGCTTCGTACGCGCGGTGATTCGCGTCTATGTGGAGCTGTTCCGCGGCACGCCGTTTCTCGTGCAGCTCTTTCTGCTGTACTACGGCGGCCCGGCATTCGGATTGACGTTCGATCCGTTGACGGCAGGTGTGGTCGGCCTTGCGCTCTATGCGGGTGCCTATTTCACCGAGGCATTTCGTTCCGGCTTTTCAGCCGTGCCGCAGGGGCATGTCGAAGCGGCATCCTGTCTCGGCCTGAGCCGCTGGCAAACGACCTTTCGCGTGCAATTGCCGCAGATGATGGTGCTGATCCTGCCGGCGCTCACCAATCTAGCCATCGTGCTGAGCAAGGAAACCGCCGTCCTGTCGATCGTCACCGTACCGGAACTGACATTCGTGCTGACCGGTATCGGCTCGGCGAGCTTCGCGTTCGTCGAGACATTGCTCGCGCTATCCGTGTGCTACCTGTTGCTTGTCGAAATGGCGACGTGGGCCGGCACGGCCGTCGAGCGGCGCGTCGCGCGTCGGCTTGCATGATTCGATACGCCGCGTCGCTTTGCTTCCCCTCATCCGGGCCGATTGCAGCATCGCGCAGCCGATCTTTTGCTTCGACGGAATGCCCGCGACGGAAGGTGTTCGAATCGTTGCCGGTTACGCTCCCTGTCGATGTTCATGTCGGGCGTGCATGGCGAGGTGGGTGCCAATGCACGCCGGCATCGCCGCTCAATCGAAATACGTCAACCCCATCGCCCCCTTCACCTCCGCGAGCGTCGCCCCCGCCACTTCCCGCGCATGCAGCGTGCCGCGCTTCAGGATTGCCATCACTTCGGCCTTGTCGGCCTCGAATTCGCGGCGGCGTGTGCGGATGGGCTCGATCAGTGCCTGCAGCCGCTCGTTCAGCACGCGCTTGACGACGCTGTCGCCGAGGCCGCCGCGGCGGTAGTGCGCCTTCAGCTCGTCGACCTTCGCAGCGTCCGGCTCGAACGCATCGAGGAACGTGAACACGACGTTGCCCTCGACCTGGCCCGGGTCGCTCACGCGCAGGTGGTTCGGGTCGGTGTACATGTCCTTCACGGCCTGCGCGATCTCGTCCGGCGTCGAGCCGAGCGTGATCGCGTTGCCGAGCGACTTGCTCATCTTCGCCTTGCCGTCGATCCCCGGCAGCCGCGTGACCGCCGACAGCACGGCCTCGCACTCGACCAGCACCGGCTGCTCGACGGTCGCGTTGAAGCGGCGCACGAGTTCGTTGGTCTGCTCGATCATCGGCAACTGATCGTCGCCGACCGGCACGTGGGTCGCCTTGAACGCGGTGATGTCGGCCGCCTGGCTCACCGGGTAGGTCAGGAAGCCGGCCGGGATGTCGCGTTCGAACCCGCGCAGGCGGATTTCTTCCTTGATGGTCGGATTGCGTTCGAGGCGCGCGACCGTGACGAGGTTGAGCAGGTATTGCGACAGTTCGGCGAGCTCGGGCACCTGCGATTGCACGACGATCGTCGAGATCGCCGGATCGATGCCGACGGCGAGATAGTCGAGCGCGACCTCGATCACGTTCTCGGTGACGCGCTGGCGGCGGCCCATGTTGTCGGTCAGCGCTTGCGTATCGGCGAGCAGCAGGAATTGCGTGGCCTCGTGCTGCATCTGCACGCGTGCGCGCAGCGAGCCGATGTAGTGGCCGAGGTGCAGCGGACCGGTCGTGCGGTCGCCGGTGAGGATGATCGGGCGGGTGGGTTGCGTCATGGTCGTCGTTGGCTCCGGGTTGTCGAAGCCGCCAGCCATGACGTCAGCGCAGAAACGCAAATGCCGCCATGGCTGGCGGCATCACGTTTGGGACATGCAAAAGGAAACGGGCCGCCTGGGTCAGGCGCGCCACCAGCAATGCACGATCGGCGAGGCAGGTCGGGTTTCCATCGCGGCAGTATAGCGTAGTGTGCGGTTGGCCGCGCGCGTCAGCGGATCACCGACTCCATCGCGAGGTAGGCGGTTTCGGCGGACGGCCACAGCAAATACAGCAGGCCGGCCATCAGCAGCCACGCGCCGGCGCGTACGAGCGGCGTGCGGTCTTTCTCGCGTGGGGGACGGGTGGGCTGCTTCGATTTCTTCATGCTTGCAGGCGCGGGGTGCGCCACTCCAACGGTTACTGCAACGGGTCGCGCGGGGCGAGCCGGGGTGTTGCGGGGTTCTTGAGCGGGCTGGATGCCGTTTCCGGGGCCTTTTGCCGCCTCCGAGACGGCAAGATCGTCCGGTCGCAAGGAATAAATAGGGGGCGATCAAATACCCATTTTCTATGCCGAGGCGACCGGCATCGTACCAGTTCGGCGGCGGGGGCATAGTCAAGAATTGTGGGGACGGGACGGTCGGCGGGTGGCGTCGAATCGCTGTCGTGGCACCCGGATAGCGTTGTCGAGCGGGCGGGACGGGCAGTGACGGAAAAGAGGACGTATTTTCTCAGTTGCCGGTATCAAACCTGAATGCTCCGCGATGACGCGGCGAGAGTCGTTGTATACGGGATGGTTCGTCTGACGCAAACATACGGCGGACGGTGTGGAGTCAAATGGTGAGGAAGTGATTATTACCATTCGTCGGACCGTCGGTTTGTTGGCAATATGCCGACGCCCGACGCCCGACGCCCGACGCCCGACGCCCGACGCCCGACGCCCGACGCCCGACGGCGGCGCGATAAGCCCGGCGCCGTCCGACGCGATCAAATGAAACGGCCGCCGCATCGGTTACGATGCGACGGCCACGAGCGCGAAGCGCAGGGTAGCAGGCGGGCCGAAGGGCGCGACACATCCGCCCCCCGCCCGCCCGCGGATCACACCACCGCCGAGCGCGCGACGCGCACCGGCACCGACTTGTACGACGGCGTGCCGCTTTCCTTGTCGATGTAGTCGAGCGGCACGAGCACGTTCGCTTCCGGATAGTACGCACCGACCGAGCCCGGCGCGATGTCGTACTCGATCGCGGTGATCTTCTCGAGGCGCAGCGTGCGGCCCGACGCGGTGACCGTCTCGATGTCGACGAGGTCGCCGTGTTCGAGCCCGTACTTCTCGAGGTCGGCCGCGTTCATGAACAGCACGTCACGCCGGCCGAACACGCCGCGATAGCGATCGTCGAGCCCGTAGATCGTCGTGTTGTACTGATCGTGGCTGCGCAGCGTGATCAGGCGCAGCACCTGCTCGGCGCCGAGCACGTCCGCGTCTTCCTTCACGCCCTTGTAGACCGAGAACATCGCCTTGCCGGTCGGCGTCGGCCACACGCGCTCGGTGGGCGGCAGCGGCAGGCGGAAGCCGCCCGGCGTGCGGATGCGCTCGTTGAATGCCTCGAAGCCGGATACGGTCTTGTCGATCAGGTCGCGGATGCGGTCGTAGTCGGCGATCAGGTCGAGCCATGCGACCTTGCTGTTCGGCAGCGTCGCATGCGCGATGCCCGCCACGATCGCGGGCTCCGAGCGCAACTGGTCCGACGCGGGCTTGAGCTTGCCGGCCGACGCATGGACCATCGACATCGAATCCTCGACGGTGATCGACTGCCGGCCGGTGGCCTGCATGTCGAGCTCGGTGCGGCCGAGCACCGGCAGGATGAAGGTTTCCTTGCCGACCAGCAGGTGCGAGCGGTTCAGCTTCGTGCCGAGATGTACGCTCAGGTCGAGCTTCGCCATCGCGGGGAACGATAGCTCGGGATCGGGCAGCGCGACCGCGAAGTTGCCGCCGAGGCACAGCAGCGCCTTCGCGGTGCCGTCGATCATCGCCTGCATGGCCTGCACCGCGTCGTGCCCGTGCTGCGCGGGCGGCGTGAAGCCGCACACGTCCTCGATCTTCTTCAGGAATTCGGCCGACGGCTTCTCGGTGATGCCGACCGTGCGGTTGCCCTGCACGTTCGAATGGCCGCGCAGCGGGCACACGCCGGCGCCGGGCTTGCCGATGTTGCCGCGCATCAGCAGCAGGTCGGCGATCAGGCGCACGGTTGCCGTGCCCTTGTTGTGCTGCGTGACGCCCATCCCGTACGTGACGATCGTCGCGTTCGACTTCGCATACGCGATCGCGACCTGTTCGAGCTGTTCCTGGCTCAAGCCGCTCGCGCGCTCGATGTCGTCCCACGACGTGGCTTCGAGGTCGGCCGAGAACGCGTCGAAGCCGTTGGTGTGCTGCGCGATGAAGTCGCGGTCGAGCACGTTGCCTTGCTCGGCTTCGAGCTTCAGCAGCGCCTTCATGATGCCCTTCAGCGCGGCCGCGTCGCCGCCCGCGTCGACCTGGTAGTACGTCGACGCGATCCGCGTGGAGCCGAACGACGCCATTTCGATCATGTCCTGCGGATCGGCGAAGCGTTCGAGCGCGCGCTCGCGCAGCGGGTTGAACACGATGATCGGCACGTTGCGGCGTGCGCACTCGTGCAGCGTGCCCATCATCCGCGGATGGTTCGTGCCGGGATTGTGGCCGATCGAGATGATCAGCTCGCAGTGGTCGAAATCCTCCAGCGACACGGTGCCCTTGCCGATGCCGATCGACTGCGGCAGGCCGACGCTGGTCGGCTCGTGGCACATGTTCGAGCAATCCGGGAAGTTGTTGGTGCCGAGCTCGCGCGCGAACAGCTGGTACAGGTACGCGGCTTCGTTCGACGCGCGGCCCGACGTGTAGAACTCGACCTGCTCGGGCGGCAGCGCGCGCAGCACTTCGCCGATGCGCGCGAACGCGTCGTCCCATTCGATCGCGCGGAACGTGTCGGTCGCGCGGTCGTAGACGAGCGGATGCGTGAGCCGGCCCATGTTCTCCAGTTCGTAGTCCGACATGCGCAGCAGCGACGACACGGTGTTCGCCGCGAAGAACTCGGGCGTCACGCGCTTGGTGGTCGCTTCCCACGTGACGGCCTTCGCGCCGTTCTCGCAGAACTGGAACGTCGACTTGTGTTCCTTGTCCGGCCACGCGCAACCGGGGCAGTCGAAGCCGTCGGGCTGGTTGGTCCGCATCAGCACGATCGGCGCCTCGATGGTTTCCATCTGCGTGCGCACCGCATCGGCTGTCGCGCGAAGCGCGCCCCAACCGCCGGCGGGCCCATCGTATTTCCTGATGCCTGGCACTTCGCGTCGATTTGTCATGGTGAATCTCCAATAGCCGGGCCCGGTGCGGGTGGCTCGGTTGCGCCGTGTCGCGGCGTGGGGCGGCTCCGTCCGGCGGACGGAGCCGATCATGCGTGCCCCGGATTGCAGGGCAAGCGTTGTTTTAGTGTGCGTCCTTCTTCGCGCCGGACGACTTCTTGCCAGGCTTCGCCGCGGGCGGCGGAGCGTCGGCGGGCGTGTCATCCTTCTTCGCGTCTGCTGCTGCCTTGGCGGCCTTGCCGTTGGGTTTGGCCTTGCCGTCGGCGTCCGGCTTCGCGTCCTTCGTATCCTTCGCTTCAGGCGCGGCGAGCGTGTTGAACTTCACTTCGTCGCTGTCCTTGTCGTAGTCGACCTCGCACTTGTCGCCCGATTTCAGCCGGTCGGCGAGGATCTCCTTCGCAAGCCGCGTCTCGATCGTCTGGCGGATCTGGCGTTTCAACTCGCGCGCGCCGAACTCCGGCTGGTAGCCGACTTCGGTCAGGTGGTCGACGAGCGAGCTGCCCATCACGAGCGTGATGTCCTGCGCGGCGGCGGTACGCACCACGCGATCGAGCTGGATCTGCACGATCGAGCGGATGTTGTCCTTCGACAGCGCGTGGAAGACGATCACCTCGTCGATCCGGTTCAGGAACTCGGGCCGGAAATGCCCCTTCAGCACCTGCATCAGTTCCTCGCGGATCGCCTTGTCGGTCTTGCGCGCGGCTTCCGGCTGCGTGAGGTTGTCCATGATGATCGCCGCGCCGAGGTTGCTGGTCGCGATGATGATCGTGTTGCTGAAATCGACCACGCGACCCTTGCCGTCGGTGAGACGCCCGTCGTCGAACACCTGCAGCAGCACGTTGTAGACGTCCGGATGCGCCTTCTCGATCTCGTCGAGCAGGATCACGCTGTACGGGCGGCGCCGCACACGCTCGGTGAGCTGGCCGCCTTCGTCGTAGCCGACGTAGCCGGGCGGCGCGCCGATCAGCCGCGCGACCGCGTGGCGCTCCATGTATTCGGACATGTCGATGCGGATGATCGCCTGCTCGTCGCCGAACACGGTTTCGGCCAGCGCCTTCGCGAGCTCGGTCTTGCCGACCCCCGTCGGCCCGAGGAACAGGAACGTCGCGATCGGCCGGTGGGTCTGGCCGAGCCCGGCGCGCGACAGCCGCACGGCATCGCTGACGGCGACCACCGCGTCGCTCTGGCCGACCACGCGCTCGCGCAACTGCTCTTCCATCTTCAGCAGCTTCTGGCGCTCTTCCTGCGTGAGTTCGGACACGGGGATGCCGGTGAGCCGCGACACGACCTCGGCCACCGATTCGACGGTTACTTCGAGCGTCTCCGAGCCGGTCTTGCGCTGCCACGCCTCCATCATCTCGTCGACGGCCTTCTGCTTCGCGTTGATCTGCTCTTCGAACTGCTTCGCTTCGTCGAAGCGCTTGCGCGAGGTCGCATAGTCCTGCTCGCGCTTCAGTTGCGCGATCTGCGCTTCGCCTTCCTGAATGTCGACCGGGCGCGAGGTCGCACCGATCCGCACGCGCGCGGCGGCCTGGTCGATCAGGTCGATCGCCTTGTCGGGCAGGAAGCGCGACGTGATGTAGCGGTCGGCGAACTCGGCGGCCGCGACGAACGCGTCGTCGGCGAACGTCACCTGGTGGTGCGCCTCGAGGCTGTCGCGCAGCCCGCGCAGGATCACGATCGTCTGCTCGACGCTCGGCTCCGGCACGAACACGGGCTGGAAGCGGCGTTCGAGCGCGGCGTCCTTCTCGATGTACTTCTGGTATTCGTTGAGCGTCGTCGCGCCGATCAGGCTCAGCTCGCCGCGCGCGAGCGCGGGCTTCAGCACGTTCGCGATGTCGAGGCCGCCTTCACCGCCGCCCTGGCCCGCGCCGACGATCGTATGCAGCTCGTCGATGAACAGGATCAGTTCGTCCTGCTTCGCCGTGACCTCGTCGATCAGCTGCTTCGCGCGTTCCTCGAATTCGCCGCGATACTTCGCGCCGGCCACCATCGAGTTGATGTTGACTTCGACGAGACGCTTGTCGCGCAGCACCTCGGGCACGTCGCCGTTGACGATCCGCTGGGCGAGCCCTTCGACGATCGCCGTCTTGCCGACGCCCGGCTCGCCGATCAGCACCGGGTTGTTCTTCTTGCGGCGCGCGAGCACCTCGATCGTGCTCTCGATTTCCTGCGCGCGGCCGAGCACCGGATCGAGCTTGCCCTGGCGCGCGATCGCGGTGAGGTCGCGGCCGAACTTGTCGAGATTCGGCGTGCCGGTCGGCGCATCGACGCGGCCGTCCTCCGCGCCCTTGCCGACCACCTTCACGACCTTCTGGCGCAGCGCCTCGGGCGTCACGCCGTATTTCTTCAGCAGCGTGCCGGCGACGCTGTCCGGCACCGATGCGAGCCCGATCAGCAGGTGCTCAGGGCCGATGTACGAGTGGCCGAGATCGCGCGACGCCTGGAACGCGTACTGCACGGCCTTCTTCACGCGCGGCGAAATCGACAGCTTGTCGAGCGGCGCATCGGGGTCGGCCGTGCCGGTGTGCGCATGCGCGTCGATGTACGACTTGATGTCCTCCGGCGACAGCTTCAGTTCCTTCAGCAGCGCGGCGCACACGTCGGTGTCCGCGAGCGCGTACAGCAGGTGCTCGGAATCGAGCTCGCTGCGGCGCAGCTCGTGCGCCTTCTCGGCCGCGCGCTGCAGCAGTTCGAGCGTCTGTTCGCTGAACGCGTCGGTCGGGTCGACCGATTCGCGCGGAATCTCGGCGGCGAGCGGCGAGTCGTCGCCGAGGCCGCCGAACAGCGACGACGGTCCGCCACCGCCCAGCAGCGAATCGAACGGATTCAGCATGCTCTGATGCCGCATCAGCTGTCGGAAGTGGTAATCGCAGATCGAGATCGTCTTGCGCTCGCCGTCCTGCATCACGGTGGCGCGCGCGACGGCCGGCCGGGCGTGACAGATATCGCAAAGTGCGGGCATGGTGGTCTGGCTCCTGTCGGTGAAGGTGGGTCGAAGGGTGAAGCCCGATGCGGTGCGGCGCTCGCGCGTCCCGATCGCGACCGCACGACACACACCGCGGCGGCGCGCGTGCCGCACCGGTGCGATCGCGCAGCGCGCGCCGGCGTGGCGCACGGTCGCGGTCGGGGCGGGAAGCGCGAGTGCTGAGAGGAGCCCACGGCATCGCTTCGACTGCGTTCAAAATAGCGAATCGGCGCGGGCCATCCAAGACACAGTTTCCAGCCGGGCCGGCCGTGAATTGCACCCTCACATGGGTGCGCGATCCGGCGGCAAGGAGTACAGACGCGCACGCGCGCGGCGGCGCGGGCATGCGCGGCGCGTGCGGCTTGCGGTGGACAGGGGCAGGAAGGGGCGGCGGGCGAACGGCACGCGGTGCGACATCGGCGCGCAGGGCGCCAGCAGCCGGAAAATGGGGGAGACGGGACGCGGGGCGGGACGCAAGACGGCGCGCGACGCGCGGCGCGGGCGCGAGGCGGTTTCGGCCGATCCCGCACGCACCGCAGCCGATGTGTGCCGGGGGGCCGGCGAGGGGGAGGACGGGTTGCACGGTACGCGCCGGACATCGCGCAACCGTGGTGAACCGCGATCAGTCCGACAGATTCATCGCGAGCCGTTGCCGTGCGATCTGCTTCACGTCGGCCGACAGCGCCGCATTCTGCAGACCATTGGCCCAGACGGAGAACGAATCCTCGATCAGGTTGCGCGTGTCGGGCGGCAGCTCGGCCAGCATCAGCGACACGACGGTAAACAGCACGGCGGTGTCGCCGGCCTGGCTGCCCGCATTCGCGTCGACCGTCTGCTTCAGGGTAGCGACGGACGCTTGCAGCGCCTGTAATGCGTCATTCGATTCGCTCATGACATCCTCCATGCAAGATGGGCGGGATCGGCGACGAACCGGCGGCCGGCGGTACGGCCGTCGCGCGCGACGCCCGGGCGGGCAGCGCGCGCCGGCAACCGCGCTCAGGCGGCCGCGTTGCCCTGCGGCGCCACGGCCACCGATGCCTCGCTCGTCAGCATCAGGAACGTGAACGTTTCGCGCAGGTACAGGCGGACGCCCTTGTCGGTGTGGCTCGTGTAGCCGATCGACACGTCTTCCCCGAGGTGCAGCTCGTAATCGCCGCCGCGCGTGGACAGCACGCAGCCGCCGCTGATCGCCGGCGCCCAGATGATCTCGCCGCTGACGATCCGTTTGATATGGCCGAGGACCGGATAGCCCTGGTCGCGCGCTTCGCTGAGCGCGGTGTATGCGTCCGAACCGAGCACGACCGAGTACGGGCCGTCGACGCCGGCCAGGCGCAACGCTTCCAGCGCGTCGCTGATCGCGTCCGGATAGGCGCCGACGTCCGCCGGCAGCGTGAGCCGGCGGTTCGACGTGCCTTCGCGGATGCCGACGATGCCGGCCGCCCGGTAGCCGTCGAAGATCGCGCCGTCTTCGGCGAACGCGAGTCGTTGCGCGGCTTCCTTCGCCGGCTGCCAGTCGGCGTCGCGCGCACCGCGCTCGACGCTGTCGATCGCGTCGCGGCTCAGCTCGAACGGCACCGTCAGCTCGACGATCGTGCGCGCTTCGCGCAGCCGCGCGTTCACGAGCTCGCGCGGCGCGGCCACGTCGAGCAGGTGCCCGGTGCCGACGGCCGACAGTTCGGGGCCGGCGGGGCCGTCGACGTCGACGACGCGGCGGCCGGCCACCGATCGCTTGAAGGTGCGCGCCACTTCCTCCTCGATTTGTTCCCAGGCGGCCGACGAGATCGGCGCGAGTTCGCGGTGCAGATTATTCATAGGTCGGGGTTCCTTTCAGCGAGCCGATGTTCAGCGAGCCGTCGCGCCGCGGTGCGGCAGGCGCGGACGGCGTGGATTCCGGTTGGGCGGCTTCGGCGGGCGGCGCCGGGCGGTCGGCGAGCGCTTCGAGCAGGTCGGCCGACGGCACGAAGAACAGCGAGCCGGTGACCGCGCGGCTGTAGTCGAGCAGGCGGTCGTAGTTGCCCGGCGGGCGGCCGACGAACATGTTCTCGAGCATCTGCTCGATCGGCGCCGGCGAGCGCGCATAGCCGATGAAATAAGTGCCGAATTCGCCGGCGCCCGGGCGCCCGAACGGCATGTTGTCGCGCAGGATCTTCACTTCCTGGCCGCCCTCGTCGAGCGTGGTCAGCGAGCTGTGCGAGCACGACGGCTTCACGTCCGGCGCGAGCTCGATGTCGGCCAATTTGGTGCGGCCGATGATGCGCTCCTGCGTTTCGACGGCGAGCGCGTTCCAGCCGGCCATGTCGTGCAGGTACTTCTGCACGAGCACGTAGCTGCCGCCCGCGAATTCGGCGTCCTCGTCGCCGATCACCGTGAAGTCGACCGCCTCGCGGCCTTCCGGGTTCTCGGTGCCGTCGACGAAGCCGATCATCGCGCGCTGGTCGAAATTGCGGAAGCCGTGCACCTCGTCGACGACCGTGACCGCGTCGCCGAGCGCATTGAGCAATTGCGTCGCCAGTTCGAAGCACAGATCCATCGCTTCGGCGCGGATGTGCAGCAGGATGTCGCCGGGCGTCGCGATCGCGACGCGCTGGCCGGCGCCGAATTCGCGGAACGGATGCAGCGACGCGGGGCGCGGCTCGCCGAACAGCGTATCCCACGCGTCGGAGCCGAAGCCGCACACGCAGGTGAGGTTGCCGCCCGGTACGCGCTTGCCGACCGAGCGCACCAGCGCGGCGATGTCGCCGCACCACGAACGGATCGTGTCGGCGTGATCGGCGCCGGGATTGATCGTCGCCACGAGAAAGATCGCGCTGCGCGTGATCGTGCTGTGAACGGCCTGGGAGAGCGGGGGAGGAGTGGTCTGCATCGCGGCCTGCCGGTCAGTCATGTCGGGACGGACGGGCCGCGGCAGCCGCGGCGCGCGAAGGCGAACGGTTGAACTGTGTCATGCGACTGTGTTCTCTGTGCTTTGTGACATGCGGATGAAGGACATTGCGCGGGCATCGCGCAACGGGCCGCAGCGGCGGCGGCCGGCCCCCGGGGCGCGAAGGGGAGGCAGGCGGGGTGGCCGCGCGTTCGCCCGGCGCGTAAGACTGGCCGCACCGCGTAACGTCGTCGAGCATGCAATCTAGCAGCTTCGGCAGGTCTTTGGAACACGTATCGACGATCTGTCATTCGAATGGATCAAACAGGGCCGGATTTTGTGCGGCGCCCGCTCAGCTGTACTCCTGGCGCCCGCGGCGCTGTGCTCTTGAGCAGGCGTGTCGCGTGCAGTAGATTAGGTTCCGCTCCGCCCGACGACGGTCATCATGATGAACCTTTTGGAAGCGATGCGTATTTTCGGTGCAATCGTCGAGCATGGCGGGCTGTCCTGCGCGGCGTCCGAACTGAAGCTCGACGTCGCGCAGGTCGGCGCGCGGCTCGATGGGCTCGAACGCTATCTCGGCTGCCGGTTGTTGCTGGGCTGCTCGGGCGACGCGGTCGCATGCACCGAGGCCGGCGTCGCGTTTTACGCGTGTTGCCGGCGCACGCTGTCCGCGGTCGCGCAGGCGACGGGTGCGAGCGGAGCAGAGGCGTGCGCAACGGTTTCCCGTTCGCCCGTCGCGGGCTTTCCGTTGCCCGAGACCCCCCGTTGCGGCGACGGAACATCGATCGCCGCGCCCACGACACTACACCGGTTAACGCGTTGAATACGTCCACTGCATCCGCCGATACGACCGCCGAGCGCATCCGTCGCCGCTTCGGCCATTTCCTTCACGCGGCCGAGCTCGCCGGGCTGGTCGTGATCGGACTGGCGACCGCGTTCGCGATGGCGCAGGAAGCGTGGAAGGTCGTGCTCGCGGGCGAGGTATCGCTGACCGACCTGCTGCTGATGTTCCTGTATCTGGAAGTGCTCGCGATGGACCTGCGCTACCTGCGGCTCGGCCGGCTGCCGGTGCGGTTTCCGCTGTTCATCGCGATGACGTCGCTCGCACGCGACCTGATCCTGCGTGGGGCGACGGACAGCCCCGAGCGGATGCTGATGACGACCTTCGGGATCGTGCTGCTCGCGGTCGGCGTGCTGATCCTGAGCTTCGGCCAGCATCGCTTTCCGGCGGACGTCGACGACGTCGAGGACGACGTGCATGTCCGCAAGTAACGCGGCCCGGGCGGCATTCGAAGCGAACCCCGGCGCGCCGTGCACGGTGCGGCGGTTCCCCCATCATTCCATCGAGCGAGGTGTCGCATGACCAGGCAATTGATCGTCGCCGTGTTCGGCAGCGTCGACACGGCCCGCCAGGCCGCGAACGATTTCGAGGCGTTGTCGGAGAAGAACGAAGGATTCCACATCGAGAACGGCGTCGTCGTCGAGAAGGACGCGAACGGCAAGCTCGCCGTGCTCGACGCCGAATCGCGGCCGTTCAAGGGCGGCGTGATCGGGGCGATCGCGGGCGGCTTGCTGGGCCTGCTCGCCGGGCCGATCGGCATGGTGACCGGCATGGCGGCCGGCGCGGGCGCCGGCATTCTCGCGCAAGCGGCCGGCAATGCGCTGCTCGACGGCACGTTCGTCGAGACGGTCGCGGCGCGGCTCGTGCCCGGCAGCGTCGCGGTCATTCTCGAGGCGAAGGAGGACACGCCGTTCTCGGTCGACAACGTCGTGACGGGATTCGGCGGCAAGGTCTTTCGCCAGACGCTCGACTGAGCCCGCTCTTTTCGAACCGATTCGGGAGAACCGCATGCGCATCGATCAATCGTATCGCCGCTTCGACATCGCGGCGACGTTGTCGCCGCTGCCCGGCAACCGCGCGATCGCGATCGTCGACGTGACGACCGACGATCCGGGGCGCCTCGCCGATCTCGGCACCGGCCAGTTCCTGCAGATCCGCAAGTGGCTCGAGTCGAACGACGTCGCGCTGCTGACGGTGGTGTTCGACGAGTGCAAGGTCGCGATCGACCACTACGCGGACAACGTCGACGACGCTTGATTGCGAGCGGGCCCGCTCATGGCCGGGCTCCGCTTCGCCGCCGCTCCCTCTGCTACCGCAATACATCATGACGTGCGCAGGACGAACGGCTGCCGTGCGAGCGCGCGCGGCCGCGCCGTCGCGTTCGCATCATCTGTTCACCACGTCGGCCGGATTTGACGTTTCCTCGCCAAACTGTCACTTACATTCGCCGAAATGACGCAGTAGGATGCCGAACCTTGTCTTGATGAGATTCGCATTGCTATCCGCCTTCAATTTCGATAACGGACGAGGTTCCAGCCGGGACACCCGCCCCCGGCGACGGCTATCCGGCTTCGTGCGTCGGCGCGGCGGTGCCGCCCATGCGGCGCAGGCCGGTTCATCGCTGGCGGGGCGAGGCGGATGAAGCTCTACGAGAAATTTGCGAACGACGTAGAGCGACTCATTCGGCAAGGCGTATATCGACACGGCGACCGTGTGCCGTCGGTGCGGCAGGCGAGCCAGCAGCACCGGATCAGCATCACGACCGTGCTGCATGCCTATCTGCTGCTGGAAAGCCGCGGGCTGCTCGAAAGCCGG